>Ga0210389_10000089_pt1 | contig 89267 bp, 70 predicted proteins | sample IncBWH28OmetaG_FD_160127 | JGI IMG/M metagenome (GOLD analysis project Ga0210389, IMG submission 160127) | Forest soil microbial communities from Barre Woods Harvard Forest LTER site, Petersham, Massachusetts, United States - Inc-BW-H-28-O ...
GCTGCTCGCCGAATTCTTTGCAGAAGGATCTTATGGCAGCCGTGATGCCTAGATACTCCAGTTTTGATGAGTGCAACTCGTGCGACAAGGATTGAATGTCGCTGGCTATCTCGGAAGCCTCTTTCTTCAGGTCGCTCATACGTCTACGAACTTCAGAGGACAGATCGGGGTAATCTTCCGGGACTTGCCCCAAATCGATGGTCAACATGGCGAGGCGTTGACTGACGTCATCGTGAAGCTCTCTGGCGATCCGGGTACGTTCCTGTTCTTGTGCCTCAATCAGCTTGCCACTCACGCTCGCGAGCGCTGCTTCCGCTAATTTTCGCTCAGTGATGTCTTCTACAAAGGCAAAAACCAGCGGGGATCCGCCATCGCCATTCTTTAGAAGAGATACATTCAGCCGTCCCCAAAGGTGAACTCCATCTTTTCTAATGTAGCGTTTTTCCAGTGAGTACCGGTCGATGACCCCTGCGCGGACCTGTTGAAAGAGGGCCCAATCGTCCTGAGAATCCTCAGGATTAGCAAATTCGGAACAATGCATTCCGCACAGTTCATCTTCCCCGTATTTCAACATGGAGCAAAGCGCCGGGTTTGCAAGCAAGAGCTTCCCATCAATATCCTCGACTGCGATACCCAGGGACGATTGATCAAATAGATAGCGGAAAAGGTTTTCACCGATTGGCGGCAACGTTTGCGAGCCCATGACAACTCCAGAAGGTCCAGCGTTTTGCACGTTACCCTAGCACGTTCCGGCGCTAAAGTGAAATTTAGCGAACCTAGCGAAAATTTCGATTGCATAAAGGGCGAGGGATGCGGGTTGGCGTTGCGAGTATTCGACCGGTCGATTTCGCTTACAGGAGATCCCGATAACGTTCCAACGCGACCCGAACGAGTTGGCCGCGGGTACGAACGTCGGTCTTAGCGAATAGTTGTTGCAGGGTGTTCTTGACCGCACTTTCAGAGATTTCCATGCGTGACGCTATCTCTTTGTTTGCTAAACCCTGAACCACGAGTCGAAGTGCGTCCAGTTCGCGGCTGGAGAGCTGGGTTCGCTCTTGCCTGTCTTCCGGGACTGAGTTGAGAGAAGATGGGTGGACCTGCTCCTCACTAACATCTGCAATGATTGCCGCGAGTTTGGGCGTTGCCCCGTCCTTATAACTGGAAAACCAGACATCCGCCAAGAAAGTTTCGCCGTTGCCGCGGTGGCCCCGGCATTGCATCGATGTCCTGAACTGTGGCCGATCTTCCCATCGCAAAGCGTGGTGCAGTTCAGGCAGGAATGCAGCGATCGGGTAGCCGATCAGATGTCCGTCGCGGGGTACCATGAGTTCGGTGGCGGCACGGTTCGCCAATTCGATGAAACCTCGCTCGTCGACGGTAACGATGGCCGCAGGACTGGTCTCCACGAGGACGCGCAGGCGCTCCTGGGCCGATAGACTCAAGCGCCGGTTACGGAGGAGTTCAGAAGTGAAGAGGCCGCAGCCGCACAGCGCCAGGGTTTCAAAAACCAGGCGAATCGTGGAATCGGATGGGTCGAGGTTGCTAAAGCGTTCGCTGAGCAGGGCACATCCAATTCCCAAAACGACGACAGCCCAGCGCGGAAGGAACCCAGCCGCCAACATGATGGGAAACAGGTACAGGAATCCAAGAGAGAAATAGGGCTTCGTCCACCAATCCAGGGCAGCGATTGCCAGAACAGCCACCCCACTGACGAACAAAACGGTGGTGCGGTTCCGCTGTTCCCATATCTTTTCAAACATAAATGTCGTTCGGATGTGGCCGCATTATTTCATCTTTGGATCGACCGAGGAACCCAATCAAACGATTTGACCGCAAGATTGGAGCTGCGGAAGCCAACGATTGAGCAAATCCGCGCAAAGGTAACATTTCGGAGGCGCGAACCAGCGCTCACCTCCAATCGGGCGACTGAAACATACCAGCTCATCCTGGGAATCGAAATATCAGGGAAGAGAGACGTTTGAGTGCCTCGCCTGCAGCCCTCTTCGCGATAGAACGGTCGTACCTTCACCCGCGACTTAGGGAGTGGGTTTGTTTGAGCGAGAGGCGACCCAAAGCAGATGATCCGTTACCTGGTTGACTTGGCCCTGAGCAATCGCATCCTGGTGCTGAGTCTCGCCGCTGTGCTCTTTCTTTGGGGTATCGTTTCATTCCACAATCTGCCCATCGAGGCCTACCCCGACGTCGCCGACACTTATGTACAAATCATTTCCCAGTGGCCAGGCCATGCTGCGGAAGAAGTGGAACAGCAGATCACGGTCCCGCTCGAGGTGCAACTGAACGGCGTATCCCACTTGACTCACCTCCGGTCAGTATCGCTGGCGGGACTTTCGGTTATAACGCTCATTTATGACGATGAAATCGCGACATTTACGGCTCGGCAGGAGGTGCTGGATCGACTCGCGCAAGCCACCACGCCCCCGGGAGTAAATCCAGGTCTGGGTCCCGACTATAGCCCCACGGGCCAGATCATGTTTTACACGCTTCAGAGCACGAACCCTCGATACGACACGATGGAGTTGAAGGCGCTGCAGGATTGGTTTGTGCTGAATCAGCTCAAGTCGGTGCCCAACGTGGTGGACGTGAACATTTTTGGCGGGCCCACACGCGAATACAAGGTGCAGATCGATCCCGGAAAGCTTGTGTCGTTTGGGCTGGCCTTAGCCCAGGTGGAACAAGCGCTGATCAACAACAATACCAACGCAAGCGGAGGATTTATCCAGAGGGGGAAGCAAGCTTTGAACGTTCGTGCCGTCGGGCTGATGCAGACTACGGATGACATTGCAGCCACCGTGGTCAAAGTCTCGAACGGTACGCCGGTCCGGGTTCGGGACCTCGGAACCGTCGTACAAGCACCGAAAGTGCGACTGGGGCAGTTAGGTCAGGCGATCAGGCATGAGGACGGCACGGTCATCAACGACGACGATGTCGTGGAAGGCATTGTCCTGCTCCGTAAAGGGGCCGAGGCGCAGGCCACGCTGGCCGCATTGCATGAAAAAATCGATCAACTGAATCATGGCCTGTTGCCGGCGGGAGTGAAATTTGTACCACATCTGGACCGCAGCGACTTAGTCAAATACACGAGCCACACCGTCTTGCGAAACCTGACCCACGGAGTTCTGCTGGTCACTTTAATTCTTTTTTTGTTCCTGGGAAACGTCCGTGGCGCACTGGTGGTTGCTGTCACCATACCGTTTTCATTACTGTTCGCCTCGATTTTACTGGACTTGAACCACATCCCCGCGAACCTTCTGTCCCTGGGTGCGCTTGATTTCGGAATGATCGTGGATGGGGCCGTGGTGATGGTGGAGAACATTCTTCGGCACATCGAGTCTCACGTGGATCCGCATCGAACGCTCATTCAAGTCATCGGGGATGCCGCTCACGAAGTGCAGCGTCCGGTATTTTTCGCCATCCTCGTCATTATCACGGCTTATCTGCCCATCTTCACCTTGCAGCGAGTGGAAGGGAGACTGTTCCATCCCATGGCATGGACAGTTTCATTTGCCCTTCTGGGAGCGCTGATTTTTTCACTGCTGATCGCCCCTGTGCTGAGCGGCTTTCTGTTCCGGGACAAGCTCAAGGAGTTACGCAACCCAGTATTCGATTCCGTACTTAGGTACTACCAGGGTGGGTTGAGATTCTGCCTCGACCATGTTCAGGCCACGGTGATTGCAGGCGGCGCGCTGGTGGTGGTCATGCTCTTTGTTGGATTTGCCGGGCTCATCGGTTCTGAATTTCTTCCACATCTTGATGAAGGAGCTATTTGGGTGCGCGGAACACTGGCCCCCAGCACTGGCCCTTCGGCAGGTATTGAACTGGCCGACAAGGCGCGACTGATCATGGCTGGGTTCCCGGAAGTGACGCAGGTAGTCAGTCAAGTGGGCCGTCCAGACGACGGCAGCGATGCCAGCGGCTTCTATAACACAGAATTCTTCGTCGACCTGCGGTCGCGAGACGGGTGGAGAAAGGAATATCGCACGAAGGATGAGTTGATCGCGGCAATGGACGAAGAGCTGAGCCGGTTGCCGGGTGTGATCTGGAATTTTTCGCAGCCGATTTCCGACAATGTAGAAGAGGCCGTGAGCGGAGTAAAAGGCGAACTGGCGGTCAAACTCTTCGGCCGCGACTTAAAGATGCTGGAGCAAAAAGCCGAAGAAATGCAGGCTGTGATGAGCCATATCCCGGGCATCGCCGATCTTGGGACGTTTGAGGTGCGCGGCCAACCGAATGTAAATCTGGTGGTGGATCGGGCGGCGGCGGATCGCTTCGGCATTAACGTAAGTGACATTCAGGATGCGGTCGAAGGGGCGGTGGGCGGCAAGGCTGTGAGCCAGATCCTGATTGGCGAACAGCGTTTCGACTTGACGGTGCGCTACCAGCCGGAGTTTCGCTCGACCGTGGAAGACATCGAGAACATTCGCATGCTTGCGCCTTCGGGCGAGCGCGTCGCATTGAGCCAAGTAAGCCACATCAGCCTGGATGACGGCGCTTCGACAATCTATCGCGAGGGAAACTCGCGCTACATCGCCATCAAATACAGTGTGCGCGGCCGCGACCTGGGCAGCACGGTGCGGCAGGCGATTGAGGAAGTCAGGCACAGAGTTTCGCTTCCCGAGGGCTATCACCTGGACTGGACAGGTGAGTACGAGAGCCAGCAGCGCGCCAACCGGAGGCTGGCGTTTATCGTGCCGATCACGCTGCTGCTGATGGCGTTCATCCTTTATTCGGCGTTTAGCTCGTGGAAGTGGGTCCTCCTGATCCTGGCCGTGGTGGCGCTTTCGCCGCTGGGAGGATTTCTCAGCTTGCTGCTAACGGGGACGCATTTCAGCGTGTCGTCCGGTCTTGGATTTCTTGCGCTGATCGGAGTGTCGGTGCAGACGGGCGTGATCATGGTGGAGTACATCAACCAGCTCAGAGTGCGCGGCCGGACCGTGCGCGAAGCGGCTCAGGAAGGAGCCGCACTCCGGCTCCGCCCCATCATGATGACGATGCTGGTGGCCACGCTAGGCCTGTTGCCAGCCGCCATGTCGCACGATATTGGGTCCGATTCGCAGCGGCCCTTCGCCATTGTGATCGTGGGCGGTCTTACGTTCGAGTTGCTGATCAGCATTTTCCTTCTGCCGGCGTTGTATTGCTGGGTGGCAGGGCCAGCGGACCGGTTGCCTCCGCCGGAGGCGCGGTTCGTGGAGGAGGGTGAACATGTTGACTAGGAGCGGGCACGGTGAGTCTTTGTCGCGGAAGGCCGAAGATAGGTTCGTGAGGCGAATATTCACCCGCAACAATCGGCTCTCTTTACGACTGTGTGACGCCCCTATAGGAGCCGCTGCGTTAGCTTCGATCATCTCGGGCGTCCTGATGATCCCGGTGGCGGAGTCGTTCGGTGGGCTGCGGACTGCGGCCGGCCGAGCCTTGTCGATTGTTATTTTGCTCTTCGCCCCGGCGATACTGGGTGCCATTTATTCTCTGGCCTTTGAAAAGTCCAAAGTTTACGGCAGCCTTGATCTGGCTCTTGCAGGCATTGCGCTCCGGGTGCTCCCTTTTACCTGGTATTGGTTGTCACGGTTCTTGCCGTTTGCCTGTGCGTTCACGGCCTTCTGTGCTGTCGTTAGATGGCTCGAGCGCAGACGGAAACGATAGTGTCGTAAGGCAAGGCTAAGGTACTCGCGGTGTCACCCCTCGGTTTCGCCCGTTTGATTCGACTTCTGATTCCGCCCCTCTTAATGATTGGCAGCTGCTCTCGTTTTCTGTCTTCGACTTTCGCGCTCGAGCAGCATTTCCTGGAGGGTTTGTGCCACCAATGGCGAGTACAGCGCGCGGACCCGTCTCGGATTCCCCCACACTGGCTGCGCCTTCAGTGCGATGTCGAAGTCGCGCAATGCCTCGTCCTGTTCCTGCGCCTGCCAGCGAGCCACGGCCTGGATGATGGCTTTCTCGGACGAGGGACGTTGTTCGTAAGAGACGCTGTCTAGTGTCTGCAGTGCGTCGCCGTAGCGCCGGACCTCGATCTGTGCCCATGCCAGGCGGCGCCCTAGATTCATATCTCCCGGGCGCTGCTGGCGGGCCTCGGTCAATAACTCGACGGCCTTGTCGTAGTCACCGTTCAAGTAGTGCCACCAGCCCAATTCGGCCATCCATAGCGGGGCTTGGACATCGCCACTCTGCTTAAACTCCACTTCGAGCTTGTGCGCAGCTTCGGGATTTTCGGCCAGCAGATTCAGTCCCGCTGCCGAGACCTCGACTTCCCGCGGTTTCCCGGACGTGGCAGTCCCTGACCAACGGTGGAACTCTAACGCCGCGCTCTTCCGATCCGATGCAGCCAGCGCCTGAGCATACGAAGCGATAATCTCCGCAGGTGGATTCGAGGAAGCCAGCTCGAGAATTCTGCGGTAGGCTGCCGCGGCTCCGGAGAAATTGGCTTGCTCGAACTGCGCCTGAGCCAACACCTGAAAAGCTCTGGGCTGATCAGGGCGCAAGCGCAGTGACTGATTGGCCAGTTGCTCCGCTTGGGCGTACTTTCCCGCGTCGAGGGCGCGCTGCGCTTTGGCCGTCCAGAAAAGATACGCGATGCGCAGGTCGCGCTCAGGACGCGGCGACCAACCTTCGCTGGCGATCATTCTCTCCACCTGGGCGATGCGCTCGGAGGGCAGGGGATGCGAGCGGAAATATCCCTCCAGCGTCTGCAGGGCGACTTGTGACAATTCCTCTTGCGGCGTCTTCGCCTGGGCTTGATATTCTTTTTGCAGGCGGGCGAAGGTTTCGAACATACGGATGGCTCCATTGGCCGAGTATCCGGTCTGCACCGCCAGACGGGTCCCCTCGCGGTCTGCCTCGAGTTCTTGATCCTTGCTGTATCCGGCCTCGAATACTTCGACGGGCAACGCCACGAATCCGCCCAGCGGAATCCGGCGCAAGGCCTGCTCCTGCTGAACGCGGTCGGAGCAGTGGTAGTGGTCGATGTGCTCGATCTCGTGGCCGATCACGGCGGCGAGTTCATCTTCGCTATCCATCAAGGAGACCAGCCCGCCACCGACGTAAACATGTCCGCCCGGCAAAGCGAAGGCATTCATGAAATTGGAATTCGGAATGTAGTGAAACTTGTAAGGCAATACGCGATGCGCGTGAGTGGCCAGGTCCATGCCAACGCGGGTGATGTAACACTGGACAATAGCATTCTCCGGCGAATTTTCTTGTTCACCTTCCGAGGCGTAAGACCGTGCCAGTTCGTTTCCGATGTGGATCTCTTCTGCGTCCGGCATCCGCACGAAACTTACCGGCATGCGCGTGAGTTCCTGCTCGGTATCGGCTACAAGAAAGAGCACTGCGGCCGGACTAGCGGGAACGTCCACCTTGCGGCGCTCGCCCAGCAGCACGGACGCAACCGCCAAAATCACAATCCCCGCGAATAGGATCCATCTCTTCATATGATCATCGCTTCATAAGTATTGGCGCAGAGCCTCGCGATTTCGCGTGTAGAGGAATGAGACCAACAGGAGTGCTCCGCCCAAAACTATGAAGGTCAGATAGCGGTCCCGAGGGTCGAGTCCCCACACATCCACAAACAAAATCTTGCCGACGCAGAGCAGCAAGAGTCCTAATCCGGTTAGACGGAAGCTGCGTTCAGCCAACCACAAGGCCAGCACAAAAACGGCCAGGCCTTCCACGCCCCACGCGAGCGTAACCATGCCTTGGCGCATCTCGACCGCCAACAGCACGGTGAGAAGTCCTACTGCAATGAAGAACAAGGGTTGCTCAGGGCGCCGGGCCACCGACTGCAACAGGCGCACGAGTCCGGTCTCCCGGCTTTCTTCGTTTTTCCTGCGGAGTTGAAATGTGAAAGGCAACGCCGCCAACAAGATCGCGACCGCTGTGCCTACGGTGATCCAGCGACTCTGCCATGGAGGGGCGGGAAAGTAACTGCGTTCGTAAAAATTGTGCAGCACAGTGCGAAACAGCACTCCTGTGGCGATCACTAGTCCCTGGTAGAGGAAAACTCGCTCCCGGCTGCGCCAGGCGACCGCCATTAACGCGAGAACAAGGGCCGACCATGCGGCGGCCACCCAGTCCGGTTGAAGTTCGAAACGCATGAGCGCGACGAAGGTGAGAGTGCCGAGCCAGCAGCAGATGTCGGCCGCCCGGAATGTGCGCTCTGCTTCAAAAAGATCTTCGCTGCTTTGGTGCAGCCTCCAATATGCGTAAAAGAAACCCAGCCCCAGGGGAACCACGGTATAGAACCGCGGGCTGATTTCTCCTGGGCTTCCCGCAGCATTCAGATTCACGAAGAAGATCCGCAGAAAGCTGGCGAAAAACGCGGCATAACTCTGCAATCGCAGGCTGAGCTTCTTTCGCTCCAGGCTGAGTTCAAAGAGGACCAAACCACCAACCAGCCAGGCATCCGCGACGCTGACGGGCCGCAGTTCGTACCAGGCCAGCAACACGAGCAGGCAGGACGCCGACCATGTATAAGCGGCGCCCGCCAGTTGGCCGAAAGAAAAAAGATGCCTGCCGATTGCAATTCCGCGAGAGCGATCCGAATCGCCGGTCCAACTCGATGTGATGTAAAGCAGGGCGGAAACCAGCGTGATCGTGAGCAGCCTCAGGGTCAGGCCGTAATATTTTTCTTCGCTTTGCAGATTCAGCGCGAGAATGCGCAGCACCGATGCCAGCGCCAGAAAGTTCGCCTGGTAGCGCAATTCCGGAATTCCTGATTCCGGGAAACCGTGTCGGGCAAGGCGACGCCCCGCGAGCGCGAGACCTAGACCTAGTGCGCACCACGCAACTGCCGTCCAGGATTCGGGGAAAGCGATCCACAAGGCAATGAACAGCATTATTCCCGCTGCATACGACAGGCGTAGCATCACACGCCGGTCAAACTCGGTTGCAAATAGATCGGCCCACCGGGGGAGGACCCAATGCGCGTTGGCATAAAACACAGCGGCGGCTACGATGAAAACGATTGCCAGTCCGTAGTCCGGGCGCAGATCAGCGCCATCCATGCGCCCGCCGTAAATGCGCGCAGCGTCCACGGCGATCATTTGGCCGGAGACCAGTAGCGCCGCCAGCATCCCGAGGCGGCGGAAGACAACTTCTTTAGTCCAGACTCCGATCAAGAGCAGCGCCTCGGCTTCCATCAGCCACAGCACCGAGAGGCGCATCCCGGAGTAGCGGAAGGGGAACGCGGCAATCAGCAGAACCACGCCGAGCGTGCTCAGCACGATGACAGCGCTACGCCGCCGCCGCGTGACCGGCAACTGCCCCAATAGAGTCTCAATCGCGCCAATTGCCAGCAAGGCCCAGAATGCCCACTGAGGGTGGGCCGACTGGTACTTGAAAAGCGCCAGCAGCAGAGCTGTGTTCAGCAACGCCGCCGCGGTGGAGATTCGCTCCTGTCCTTCGTCGCTCGGACGACGCCACACATACGAGATGCGGAAAATCAGCCAGTACAACGCAAGGATTCCCGCGCTCGCGGCGAATTCCGGAAACGGATGATGCTTCCCCTGCATCGGTTCGATGATCGGCCGCAGCCACAGGTAATGATTCAGATAGCTGGCCAGAATCCCAAATACTTCCAGTTCGAACCATTGCATCCGTCCGACGATGACGACCAGTCCCGCTGCCAGCACCGCACCAGCGGACAAGCTATAGACGTTCGAGTGGCTGATCGTGACCGTCAAGAACGCCAGCAGGAAGGCCAGTCCGGTCACCACCTGTGAGCGATAGCGCAGCGTGTGGGCCACCATCGTCCCTGCGACCGCTAGCATCAACACCAGGTCGAGGGCTTGGGACGAAAGTACCTGCGCCGCCGGGACGTGGTACATCGCGTAGGAGGTGAAGAACAGGAGCGCCCATCCGCCACCGATCCCGGCGCGCGCCAGGATCCGGTAACGCTCCTTGCGGTCAAACCAGATTCCGGCTCCCAACATCACGCCCGCTGTCACGAATCCCACGAGAACTTTCCCGGCCGGACCAAGTGTCTTGAGCTGGTAGGCGAGAAAAAATGCGACCCCAAGCACAAGGATGACGATCCCCAGCTTGTTCAGCCAGTTTGTGCCGAGCATCTCCTCAACGTCGAGTGACGACTTAAGCCGGTCAGCCAGGGTAAACCGCGGCGCCGGGGCTGCGGTGGAGAATTCTGGTGGTGTCGGCGTGACCGGGGGGCGAGGCGGAATCGCTTGGTCGGTCGTGGACGAAGGTTCTGAGATTTCGGAGTCCGATGATTTTTGCGCTACCCAACTCTGCGCGGCTCGAACTGACGCGGCAGGCTCAGCCACCGGAGGTGCAGCAATCTCTGGTGCTACAACGGCCGGCCAGGAAGGCGCGGGTGAATAGGAAGGCGCAACCGGACGCTCGGCCGCCTTTGTCGCGGATGCCGCGCGCGCAGCCGGGTCTGGAGTGGGGATTGCCGTCTGACTCTTCCGCACCATTTGTTCGAGTGTGGAAATGCGGGATTGCAATTCCCGCCAATGTCCTTGATCTTCTTCCCGGTCGCGACGGCGCCTGGCGTTCACGCGCCAGACGAGTACCCAGGGACCAAGCAAGACAAACAGCAGAATCCCGCCAATGAAGACGATACTGTCCATCGCATTCGCTCTTGAACAGAGGAGAGTACACGAGTGCGCCGGATTCTACTACTCCCCAGGTTAGCGGTTGAATGCTATCCACGCGTGGCGACTATACATGGGGACCTATGCAAGAGGAGCGGCTATTCAGTCTGTCCAATCCACGCTCCAAAAGGCTCGATGGAAATCGAAGCGGGGCTGACTTGATCGGGCGCGTCGAAGGACGACAACAACGTCTTCGCGAATCTTACGCGCAAGCCTTTTGATGCGAGATCCAGGCTCACTTTTTGAGTTACCGCGCTCATGTTCAGGATGACAATCACGTTCTGGCCTTTGTAGCCACGCATGTAGGAGAGGACGCTGGGATCGTTTTCGTTTAACGCAGTGTAGCTACCTTCCAGCAGTGCTTTGTTGGTGTGGCGCATCGCCAGCAGTTGCCGGTAGTAATTCAGAATTGAATTCGGATTTTTCTTTTCGGTTTCTACGTTGTAAGTCTTGTAGCGCTCGCCAACTGGCAGCCAGGGAGTGGCGGCGCTGAATCCCGCGTTGACCTCGGCGTTCCACTGCATCGGCGTACGCTCACCGTCGCGGCCTTTTTCTTTGGGCCAGCCCAGCTTCCCCATGGAGTCCTTCACGTCTTCCGGACGCTTGGGGTCATTGTTTTGCATTCCAATCTCCTCGCCGTAGTACATAACGGCGGTGCCGCGGAGGGTCAGATACAGAGATGCCATCAGTTTTGCGATCTGGTCGTCGTGCTTTCCATCGCCGTAGCGGTCATATACACGGCGAATGTCATGGTTGCTGAGGACATAGACCGGCCATCCGCCCGAACTATCTACCCAGGCAATTTGTCTGCGGAAGTCCTCTGGAGAAAGTTTGTTGATGGTGGTGAACATGAAATCCATGGGCATGTTCACTTCGTCGTTATGCTCTCCGTAGTAGCGCTTGAGCTGATTGATGTCGCTGGTCCAGGTTTCGCCGATCAGTACCGCGTTGTACTCGTCGGCAACTTTGCGCAGACGTTGCAGGATGCCGTGCAGCTCCGGCTGATTCTTGTCGTAGATTTCGCGTTCAACCGGATCGCCGAATGCGTTCTTTTCACTCCCCACAACGGGATTGTCGCGGAACTGAGAATCGACAAACATCACGTCGACCGCGTCCAGACGAAAGCCGGCAACGCCACGCTTGTACCACCAGCGGGTTACGTCGAACATGTTCTTTTCAACTTCGGGACTGCGCCAGTTCAGGTTGGGCTGCGGCGGATAAAAATAATGGTAGTACCACTGCGTGGTCGCGGAATCGTACTGCCACGCGGAGCCTCCGAAGAGTGAAGTCCAATTATTTGGCGGTTGCTGCGGACCTTTGCCGTCGCGCCAGATGTACCAGTCTCGCTTGGGATTGGTGCGTGAGGACTTCGCCTCCTGAAACCATTTGTTCTGGTCGGAGGTATAAGTCAACACAAAGTCGAGCAGCACGCGAACATTTTGCCGCTTACTCTGAGACAGTAGTTCGTCCATATCTTTCAACGTGCCGTAATCGGGATCGACGCTGTAGTAGTCCGAGACATCGTAGCCCCAGTCCACGTGCGGAGAAGGAAACATCGGTGCGATCCAGATCGCATCCACTCCGAGCCAATGCAGATAGTCAAGCTTCGAAGTGATTCCTGGAAGGTCGCCGAGGCCATCATTATTACTGTCGGCGAAACTGCGAGGATAAATCTCGTAGAAGACAGCGTGCTGCCACCATGCGTGGCCTTCATCGTCAAAGGTGTTCTGAGCCGAGGCGAGACCAGCGAGCACAACCAGGAGTAAAACCACGAAGCCGATCTTTCTGCGCATTGCAGCCCTCGTCAATCCGCTAGAGAAGCAGACCTACTAAAGTAATGGCTGAAGACCGCAACGTAAAGGGACCGGCGGAGTACCCCAATCAGTCAGCGCGCCGCGGTGTTGGCAGAGGCTGCGGCCGCCAGCGCAATCTGGACGGAATCGGGCTGCGTCCACAATGCCTTCTGATTGACCAGCTCGAGGCGGTTCATAGTGATCCTCAACTGTTGGCGGTCTACTTCAACCAGAAGATAGTGGTAGTTCACTTGCTTGCTCTGAAAAGGATCGTCCGCGGAGCGCTGGATGGGATAGGCTTGGGCGCCGCCTCCGCCGGAAACAAGGTAGGTGACGCCGCCGTGCTCGTGACGCTCGTAGTTGTGCACGTGGCCGGAGAAGACGATGAAGCGGGCGCGAACACGTGCCTGGCGATCTTCAAGCATCTTTGCAAGATTTTGTTCGGACGGTCGAGCCGCGTGTCCGCCACCGAACATTTTATCGTCGGAGGAACTTGTGTAAGGCGGATGGTGCAGCATGATGAAGACGAAGTCGACATCCGCAGGAATGTTGTCGAGCTTGGCGGCGAGCCATTGACCTTGCGGTCCTGCAACTTCATCGACAGAGCTGTCGAGCACCAGTGTGAGAGTATTGGCCGCGCGCAGAGAGTAGAACCGGCTGTTTTTCAGATCGGGGAAGCGCTGGAAATAGTTGGCCAGGGCGATCTTCTCGTCCCCGCGAAATTCGTGGTTGCCGAGCGCCGGATAGACCTGAATATTCTTCTCGCGCCAAACGGCGGTCTCGCTATCCCAGACTCCCCAATCGTTCGTGTCATAGCCGTTGAAAACGAGGTCGCCGGTGAAACAAATAAAGGCCGGATTGAGCCCGGCAATGGCTTGCACCAGGGCTACGCGGACCGCCGGATTCGCGGCTTCCGTATCAGTGGGATCGTGAAAACGAGCATCGCCGTATGCGACGAAACGGAACGGAACATCCACCTTGAGTTTCAGATCGACCGGCGCCGAAGGTGTTGGCTTTTTAGCGCAACTCGTCAAGACCAAGAACGCCGCGGAGATGCACAGGAGCGGCACTATGGGATCGAGCGATCTTCGCTTCGAAAACATAGCGTAAGGTTACGCTCTGTAGTCCGTTCGAGGCTACTTCCCCTGAAACAAACACTATGCATTCAGCGACGCGATTCAGGAATTTACGACCTTCTCGAAGGCGGGTTTACTGCGAATGATGAGGCTGGAGCCTTTGGTTTGCAACAAGTGCCTCTTGCTGAAATCGGAGAAGAGGCGGCTGATTGTTTCGCGGGTGGCCGCGCGAAACTCTTAGGTTTCTCGGTGGGCATTAGCGGAAACGCTAGTGTGGTTGGAACTCCCTACACGACAGTGAATTCAAATCCGATCCAGGGCGCAGCCTTCGTTTTCGGGAAGTGATGCGGAGCGCCAACTTCCCCCCCTAGAGAACAGCCCTAACTCCGCGGACCCAGTTCGGATTCGCGGTAGTCTAACGCGACGCGCTCGCCCTTAATCGTGCTGCAAGACCTCATCGATTACGGCCTTTCCGCCCTTGTCCACGGTGATGACTTTTTGAACTGGGGCGTAGCCCGTCAACGTAATATCGACAATATAGTTACCGGGATCGAGCATGGCGTCGACCGGCGTGCTTTTTTCCAGCATGTGCTTGTTGATGGCCACCTGCGCGCCTTTGGGCTGAGTCTTGATGCTGATAGTGCCCATGCCCTGCGCCTGTTTGCCGCCGAACAGCTTGTTCATTTTCCCGACGGTCTTGATGTCATCGACATTGCCTAGAGAACGGAGTGTGGGAGAAAAGCTGACGGTCTGAGCCAGGACGAACTGCGCGCTGGTAGTTTCGTCGATGTAGCCAGCTTTCCTGACCAGGACCACGTGCTGACCTTTATCCACGGGGACTTGTGCGGGAGTGAGCTTGCCGGTGTCTTTGCCATCGACATAGACGTTGGCGCCAGGCGGAGTACTGGTGACGGAAAGCGTCGCCATGAGTTGAACCAGATGGCTGGTGACAAATGCTTTGCTGCCAGAGCCCACTTCGACAGTGCGCGTGTCGGTCGAGTAGCCGGGCTTGCTGACGGTGACGGTGTGCTGACCGGCATTGATTCCCGACAGCGTGAATGGCGTTACCCACGATGGATCGGTTTTCCCATCGAGTTGCACTTGCGCACCTTGCGGTGTGGAATCAATCGCCATCTGTCCGGGAACGACGATGGGAGCGGCAGGGGCAGGCTTCTTCCGGGCGTTCTTGCCTCTCCCGGCCACAGCGGCTGCATGAGCCGGAGTTGGTTCGGATTCGATCACTTGTGCGGGAGCCTGAGTTTGTTCGGGCTGAGATGCCTGCGACGGCGCGGGCTGAACTGGAGCGGCAGGCTGGCTCGCTGATTGGGCGGTTGGTTCCGGTGTGGCAGGACGAGCATCGTCGTCACTATTTAAGTGGTTGATGTGAAGCACCAGAACGATGGCAATGATGAGAATCAGCACGGCCGCACCCGCGATGGAGTAAACCATCAGGCTAGGCGGGACGCTCTTGATTTCTTTGATGGCTTTTTCAGCAACTTCGCGAGGCTGAACCTTCGGCTTCTCCGGCTCGCCGCTGGATCTGAAATTGGGCGTGAGAGCGGGCTTCTGCTCCGAGGCCGCAGGGGGCGGAGGCGGAGCGATGTACACCTCTTTTAGGGGAGGCAGTTCGGTCATCTCCGAGAAGCTGATGTTGCCACCGCGCGCGGGAGCATCTCCCGCCATCATGGGGTCGACTGCAATTTTGGGAGACTCAAAGCTCGGAGTTTCGACCTCTGGCTCATCGAGGGCGGCCGAAGACATAAATGATGATGGCGGCGGAGCATCGATGGTCGCCGAAGGTCGCGATTCTGACTGTTGATCGAACGTTTCAAGGTCGGGTGTGGAAGATGTGGATTGGGCGCCTCCCCAGCCGGCCGCGGCTGCAGCCGCTTTGCGGGTGGGTTCGGGCTTCGAGACTGCTGCGGCGGGCGTGGGTTTCGAAGGTACTGGAGTTTGAGCGGCAAGGGGTTTCTTGGCTGCCACCGGGGCGGACGCGAACTTTGGCTGAGCAACCGCGTTGGCCGAGACAGGTTTGGCTGGTGCTGCCGCTGCTTTGGCCGCTTGCGGTTTGGATTCCTTACACTTCTCCAGATCTTCGAGCAGTTCCCTTCCATTCTGGTAGCGTTCGCCGGGATCCTTGGCGAGGGCTTTCATGATGAGATCGCTCAGAACGGGATGCAGCTTGGGATTCAGGTGCATCGGCGGGACCGGCGTGCTCTCGAGAATGCTCTGGCGGAGGGATTCGGAATCCTCGCGATCGAAGGCCTTGCGATCGGTCACCATCTCGTAAAACAGAGCGCCGAGGCTGAAAATATTCGACCGTGCATCGATGCTTTCGCCGCGAACCTGCTCCGGTGACATGTAGTGCAGTATCGATGGGACATCGGGCATTTGGGCGGTAAAATTGCCCACGCTGGAGACGCCGAATCCGAGGACGCGAACCGTCCCGTCCCACCCACACATGATTTTTGCGGGCTCGAGGCTGTAGTGAAAAACATTATGTGAGTGGGCATGATCGAGACCACTGCAGACTTGCCTGCCGATATCGAGCAGGTCCCAGATGGAGAAGCCCTCTTTGCGCGCCAGCATGGTGGCAACGCTGTTGCCCTGGATATATTCCATGGCAGCGCAGAACTGGCCCTCGATTTCTCCAGCGCCAAAAACCGGCGCGAGGTTCGGATTACTCAGAACCTTGGTGGTCTCGGCCTCGGCCAGCAACGATTTTTCTAACTCGCCGGCGCGTTCGCCGAACGCGGACAATTGGATGGCTTTCAGCGCGACGGTTTGACTGGTTTGAGGATCATTGGCCTTATAGACCGCGCCAGTGGCAGACTTTGACAGCTCGCTCAGAATCTCGAAGTGGCCGATTTTAGACATTTGCTCCGTGCCTCATTACACAAAAACAAGCCGCGCAGTTTTTTAAGGGCTGCGTGGGTTTCAAAACCCGGGGCAGGGTATGGTCAGAATAACGCTGGCGGCCTAAGGGTTCGAGTTACCAAAGTACTGAGAAACGCTGCGGGAAGCTGGGATCCGAACTTCCGGCGCAATCCGCGGTGTGGCTTGTTTTACAACAACAATGTTCTCGTTCCGGCGTGACCTTTTGGCAGCGGTGCCGTTTAACTCCTTTAGAGCAATGGTGTGACATTTGTCAGGTGGGTGGGATGACGATCTCCACTGGCGGCAGATCGTCGGACGGATGGAATATAGGGTTGTGCTTGGCTAGTGGGATACGGGCGCGAGTTTTGGGGTCGGAGGTAGTTGTAGGAAGCGCAATCCTTCGTTTATTCTTGGTGCCTGCACGGACCAGGCTGGTCCGCAGTCCGTCACACCAAGTATCTTCCCTGGGCTCGATTGGGATTCAAATATGACTCTGAGCCGATTTGTCACCAAAAACGCCTTCCGGAATAAACGCCGCAGCATATTGACCATTGCCAGTATCGGCGTTTCTTTATTGCTGCTGACCTTCATGCTGACGTTGTGGCATGGGTTCTATATCGACAAAGGCAGCGCCGAATCAACCCGGCGACTGGTTTCCCGCCATCGGGTTTCGCTCACCAATCTGTTGCCGGGCTTCTACCGGGAAAAAATTCGCGCAGTGCCGGGGGTGGTTGCGGTCGTTCCGAATTCCTGGTTCGGGGGCTTATATAAGGATGACAAGCCGGAGAACTTCTTCCCGCAGTTTGCCACCGATCCCGACGAGTTCCCGAAAGTCTACCCGGAGATGGAGATCTCCGCGGACCAACTGGCCGCATGGCAGCGCGACCGTGCGGGCGCAATTGTCGACGACGAACTGGCCGCCAAGTACGGTTGGAAGGTGGGGGACAGAGTTGTTGTTATGGGTACGATCTATCCCATGAACCTGGAACTCACGATTCGCGGTATTTTCCACTGGCCGACGACGAACAAGACCATGTATTTCAATGCCAAGTACGTGGAAGAGGCAGTGAGCTGGTTCAAAGGCCAGGCCGGAACTTTTAGCATTATGTCAGGCTCGTCCGACGATGTGCCGAAAGTGGCCAGCGCAGTCGACGATATGTTTCGTAACTCGCCGCAGCCCACCAAAACCGAGAGCGAGAAGGCCTTTGGTCTGAGCTTCGTCAACATGCTGGGCAATGTAAAGGCTTTTATTCTCAGCATCTGCATGGCGGTGGTGTTCACGACGCTTCTGGTTTCGGCCAACACCATGGCGATGTCGATTCGCGAGCGCACCCGCGAAGTGGCCGTGCTCAAGACCCTGGGCTTCGAGCGGCGAACCATCCTAGGGCTCTTTGTGGGCGAGGCGATGGCGCTTTCGATTGCGGGCGGCCTCTTTGGCTGCGGCTTCGCCTGGCTGCTGTTGACCGTCATGAAGAATTCGCCGATGGGCTTTTTTCTCGCCCAGATGAAAGTTACGCCGGGAACTCTGGGTGTGGCCTTGCTGGCGGCCGCTCTGGTGGGATTCTTCAGTTCGTTGGTGCCCTCCTATAACGCGTCGCGGGTCGCGATTGTGGATGGCCTTCGCCACATTGGTTGAAACGCTTCGATTGAGACTATGACGTTAAGCAGTTTTGTGGTGCGCAATACGTTTCGCAACAAGCGGCGCAGCCTGCTGACGCTCCTGAGCATTAGCTTTTCGTTGCTGTTGCTGACGCTGATGGTTTCCATCTGGCGGACGTTTTACGTTGACGTCGGAGCGGCGCTTTCAGCGAAGCGGATAGTTACGCGGGACCGCGTCTCGTTATCGTTCCTGTTACCCGCGTACTACCGGGACAAGATTCGCAGCATCCCCGGTGTGGTGGCAGTGGCGCCCATGACTTACTTTGGCAACCACTATAAGGACGATCGTGCAGACAATGCCTTCGCCCAAATTGCAACCGACCCGGAGGAGTACCTGAAAGTTGCCTCCGACAAAATTGTTCCGGCGGATCAGGTAGTGGCGTGGCAACGCGATCGCGCCGGGGCACTGGTTGATGTAACCCTGGCGGACAAGTACGGTTGGAAAATCGGGGATAAGATCACGCTGCTGGGAACGATATTCCCGGTGAATCCCGCGCTGACAATTCGCGGCATCTACCACCGCGATCCACCGCAGAATGCGTTGTATTTCAACGCCAAGTATCTGGAAGAGTCCGTGAACTGGTTTAACGGAAAAGCAGGCTGGTATTCCGCACAGTTGGCAGAAACCGGCGACGTGGCTCGGGTCTCCGGCGAGATAGATGATATGTTCCGGAACTCCCCGCAGCGGACGAAAACGGAGAGTGAAAAAGCCTTCCAGCTTTCGATTGTTGCCATGCTGGGAAATGTGAAGGCCTTTATTCTTGGCATCTGCGGCGCGGTGGTGTTTGCCATCCTGCTGGTTTCGGCGAATACCATGGCCATGTCGGTTCGCAGCCGGACTCGCGAAGTGGCCGTACTTAAGACGTTGGGCTTCACTCGCGGGCGCGTGCTGTCCTTATTTGTCTTCGAGGCCGTGGCGCTGGCGGTGACGGGCGGCGCTCTCGGGATCGTGGCGGCGGCCGGGCTGATCCGTTGGCTGACGCACTCGTCGGTGGCGATCGGCGTTCCTACGGACATGAGAGTCACGCTGCCCGCGGTAGGGTTGTCACTGCTGGTTGCAGCGACGGTGGGATTTGTAAGCGGATATGTTCCCGCATATGGCGCTTCGCGCACAAATATTGTCGAGGGGTTGCGCCATATCGGCTGAGCACGGCCAGTTGGGGTGAGAGTCAATCTATGGCAATACCGATCAGTTATAACGTCCGCAATCTGAAACTCCGCAAGGGGCTAACTGTGATGACTGCGCTGGGCATCGCGCTCACTGTGACCACTGCAATCTTCCTGATGGCGCTGCTAGCAGGCCTGCAGAAGGCATTTGTCAGCAGCGGCAATCCGAATAACGTGCTGGTGTTGCGCAAGGGATCGGAAGCAGAATTGTCCGGGGGCTTTGATGCCGCTCTGTTTCCCACATTGAAGGTTCTTCCTGGGATCGCGAAAGACAGTCACGGCGAACCCATGGTTTCCGGCGAATGGGTGGTGGTGATCGTGCTTCCGCGCAAAGATGGCACGGGCGAAGTGAACGTCACCGTCCGCGGCATGATGCCAGATGGGCTTGAACTCCGGCCTAGCGCGAAGCTGGTCGAGGGCCGGTGGTTTCAAACCGGACAGCGCGAGGTGGTGGTGAGTAAATCCATTCGCTCGCGATTTTCGCACGCCAACATTGGCGACACCATGGAGTTCGGCAAGGGGGCATGGAAAGTTGTGGGCGTTTTTGATGCGGGTGGCTCGGCATACGAATCGGAAATCTGGTGCGACGTAAACCAGATGGCCTCGGATTTCGACCGCCAGGGCGGATATTCTTCGGCGTATTTGCACGCTACCGATCCTATCGCCGCCGACGCGCTTAAGAATCGGGTCAGCGACGATCAGCGGCTCAAGCTCGAAGGAGTTTTGGAGACGGATTACTACGCGAAGCAAACCCGCTCGGGCGGCCCCATCAAGGCCATTGGCATCGTGGTGGCAATCATTATGGCGATCGGTTCAAGTTTTGCGGCGATGAATACGATGTACGCCGCGGTCGCATATCGAGGGCGTGAGATTGCAACGTTGCGGGTGCTGGGATTCTCGCGTCCCTCGATTTTGACGTCCTTTGTTCTGGAATCCTTGATGCTGTCGCTGCTGGGAGCGGTGGTGGGAATTCTCCTGATGCTGCCGTTTAACGGGCTACAGACGGGAACCTCAAATGCCGTGACTTTTAGTGAAGTTGTATTCAGCTTGCAAATTACTCCGCTGGTGGCTGCAGTCGCGGTAGGTTTTGCACTGATCATGGGATTGGTTGGGGGATTTGCTCCGGCCTGGCATGCGGCGCGGCAGAATATTCTCACAGCCCTTCGGGGATAATTTGAGATTTCTGGGAAACTGGAGTGACTCGTCCTTCGTATCTAAATTGAACACTTATGCCGATTGATGCTAAACACGAAGACCTGCAGAGCCTGCGAATCGACCGCACTGAGCGCGGCACGAGTAGTGGAGAACCACCCGCATGGGCGCGGCGCTACATCCTTATCGGGATCGCGGCCGTGGCGTTCTTGAGTTTGTCCGCGCTGGCGTATCGTTTGCTCGCACGGGACGTGCCAGAAGTGGAAGTTGTGCGCGCATCCGCGGAGAGCAGCGACATAGGCGGTACTGTACTTTCGGCCACGGGCTACATTGTGGCTCATCACACCATCAATGTGAACTCCAAGGTTACCGGACGTCTGGCTTGGATCGGCGTGGAAAAAGGCGACAAGGTTAAGGAAGGTCAGGTTCTGGTTCGATTGGAGGACGAAGAATTTCGCGCCTCTTACGAGCAGGCAAAAGGCGCATTGGACAATGCCCGCGCTTATCTGGACGAACTCGAGCACGGATCGCGGCCGGAAGAAATTCAAGCGGCGCAACACAATCTTGATGAAGCCCGCGCCACGCTGGTGAACGATAAGCTGACGCTGGACCGCACTAAGGAACTTTCGGCCGGAGGCGTGGTATCTCGGCAGGCTCTGGACGATGCCACGGCCAGGTTCGAATCCGATCAGCAGAGAGTCAATTCTCTGGACAAAGCTTCCCAATTGATGAAGATTGGACCCCGGCAGGAGGAAATCGCGCGTGCCCGCGGATCGTTCGCTCAGGCGCAGGGACTTGCCGATTACGCCAAGTCGCAACTCGATGCGACAGTGATTCGAGCGCCCGTCACCGGGACGATTCTGGACCGCACCGCGGAAAAAGGCGAGCTCATTACCGCGCAGTTTGCCAGCGCGGCAGCCGGCGGCCCTCAGGGATCTGTAGTGTCGCTGGCGGACTTGAATGATATTCAGGTCGAGCTCGATATTGCACAGTCCGACTTCGCCCGGCTTGGTCCTAAACAGAAGGGCATCGTGACCGTGGATGCTTACCCCGACAAAAAGTACAACGGGGAAATTGCGCAGATCTCGCCCGAGGCCAACCGGCAGAAAGCAACGGTGCAGGTCAAAGTGCAGGTGCTGAATCCGGATGAGTACCTGCGGCCGGAGATGAACGCGACGGTGAAATTCCTGGCGGACGAACAGAAGGCAACCAGTGCAAAACCTTCGGGAGCATTTGTACCCGCCGGCGCGGTGCGGGATCACGACGGCAAGAAAGTGGTGTTTCTGGCCTTCGATGGCAAGGCCCGGATGCGTGACATCCACATCTTGAGCCAGCGCACGGATGGATTCCTGGTCGATGGATTGGTGGGGGGCGAAAGCGTAATCACCAAGGGGCCACAAGATTTGAAAGATGGGGACACAATCAAGGTGAAGGGGTAACTCATGAGCACAGTTGCTGAAACCAGAGTCGCAACGGGAACGAAAGTGGTTCAGGCCCGCAATGTCAGCAAAATATTCAAGCGCGAGGCGTTCGAGGTGAAGGCTCTCGACGATGTCTCCATTGACATTGCGACCGGCGAATTCATGGCGCTGATGGGGCCCTCGGGTTCGGGTAAGACAACGTTGCTGAACATGATTGCAGCGATTGACCGTCCGACGTCGGGCGAGCTGCTGGTACAGAACCAGAATATTTTCAGGTTCAGTGACTCGCAGGCAGCGCACTGGCGCAACGAGCACATCGGGTACGTGTTCCAGACGTTTAACCTGATCCCCGTACTCACAGCTTTTGAAAACGTGGAGTTGCCGCTGCTGCTGACCAAACTGAACGCGACCCAGCGGCGCGAGCACGTGATGACCGCGTTGAAACTGGTGGGGCTGGAAGAGCGGGTCAATCATCTTCCCAAGCAGCTCTCCGGTGGACAGGAGCAACGTGTAGCCATCGCGCGGGCGATTGTCAGCGACCCCACGCTATTGCTGGCGGATGAACCTACCGGCGATCTGGATAGTCACTCCGCGACTGAAGTCTTGGAAATCCTAAAGCGGCTTAACGAAGACTTCCACAAAACAATTGTTATGGTTACACACGATCCGCACGCGGCGTCCTACGCGCACGTCACCCGGCATCTTGAAAAAGGGATGCTGCTGCCTCCGGGATAGTTCTTAATCACTGCGGCGCTAGTATAGCCAGGCCGGGTGCGGCACCCGAGGTCGCGTCGGCCACCCACTGCCAGGCGCGGCGCCCGTTGTCCAGCGCCACGGCCTTAGCCTCTCCATACGCCACCAGCCGATTGAGCACGGTGGTTACCGAGGCCATGGGATCTTTGTGGCGTTCGAGCATGGGCGGCATTCTCTGCTGAATCCGCTCGCACACGTCGCGAGCGCTCAACGCCCGGTTGGCTTCCATTAGAATCATGCGGCAAGCCTTGGTGAAACCGGGCTGGCGGCCGCCGCTTTTACGATCGATCATCTCCAGCAGTTCGTCGCTCAAAACCTCGTCTCCGAACAAGTTAGCCAGACCAGCGATGGTCTGTTTGATGGTCCCGATGCGGCGCATCACCTCGGCGCGCTGCTGCAGTAGCTGACGCAGCTCTTCATGAGCCTGCCGCACAACTTCCTGAACGTGTCCATTGCCGGTGCTGGGAAGGGTTCTCATGGCAACTGACTGACTTTCCATATAACCTCCAAAAGCTTTACAGTTCCGGCGCGCCATTTTGGCGCGGGCGGGCTCTTCAGACAATACGAAGGGAACCGCAGGGGAGTTCCCCGAATCCCTGCCGAACGAGGCGATAGTCTCGGCGGCCTGACTTGTCCATTAGACGCACACTCCGCGAGTTGGTTAACAAGGGGCGGAAGATGTCAAGGGACAGGAGTGAGGAGCGGAGTTTCAGGACGTTCAACCAGGGAGAGTCGTCCCAAACTGGACGCATCCCCAATTCGGGATTTGGGCCCTCTATCAATCGGCTTCTGGGTTCCTGGAAGACAACGGGGAAACTCGCAGTCTCCGATGTTAAAAGAGTAATCCATTATTCCCAATGTTGACTGCAGCACAGCTCGCGCTCTCGCCCGCACTCCTGTCAGTGCTGCTGGTGGGCAACCAGGAAGAAGATTTTTTTCTTATCCGGGAGATTCTCGAGCGGAGCCGTACGACTATGCCCGCGGAACTCGACCACGCGAGCTCGCTGGAGGAGGCAAAGACGATGTTAGAGCGAGGCCACTATGGTCTGGTCTTGTTCGAACATGAGACGAAGGACACAGGCGCAACCAGGCTGCTAGCTGAATTCCTGGAGTCGGGGAAAGCCATACCTTTCATTGTCCTGACTGACCAGGCGGATGAGCAAGCGGTTGCCGAAATTATTCAGGCGGGCGCGTGGGATTGCCTGGAAAAGTCGCAACTCAACGGCGCCAACTTGCAGCGCACGATCCGCTGCACCCTGACTCTGCAGTCTACGCAACAACAGCGAAAATCTGCCGAAGCGGCATCCCGCACTCTTTCCCGCGCAGTCGAGCAATCCGCCGACACCATCATGATCACGAATAGTGAAGGCATCATCGAATACGTGAATCCCGCCTTTGAATCATTGACCGGCTATTCGTCCGAGGAAGCAGTAGGCCAGACTCCGGGCATTCTTACTTCCGGGCAGCAAGCGCCTGCACTCTATCGGGAATTGTGGGAGACCATCAGCATTGGCAATGTTTACCACAATATTCTGGTGAACCGTAAGAAGAACGGGGAGTTGTACTACGTCGATGAGAGCATCAGCGCCATACGGGATGCCGCCGGTAGCATCACACACTTTGTCTCGAACGGCCGCGACCTCACCAAACGATTGCACCTCGAATCGCAGTTGCTGCAGGCGCAGAAAATGGACGCCGTCGGGCGGCTCGCTGGAGGCGTGGCCCATGACTTCAACAATCTGTTGACCATCATTACCAGTTATTCCGAGCTGGCATTGGACGCGGTGGTTCCTGGAAGTCCAACGCAGAGCCGGCTTCAGGAAATTCTTTCCGCGGCGCGGCGCGCGGCTGAGTTAACTCGGCAACTGCTGGCTTATAGTCGCAATCAACCACAAGCCTTGCGCGTGGCAGAACTCAATCCAGTGGTCAGTGTGATCGTGAAGAGTTTGCACCGGCTCATCGGAGAGGACATCAGCCTGACGTTTCTGCCGGGCGCAGGATTGGGCAGAATTCGCCTGGATCCGATGCAGATCGAACAAATCCTGATGAACCTTGCGGCCAATGCGCGGGATGCCATGCCCGAGGGTGGGCAGTGTACCGTCGCAACGTCGAATGTGCTTCTTGACGAAGAATACGTTTGCCACAGGAATGCCACTATTCCGGTCGGACGGTATGCGGTGATGACCGTAACCGACACGGGCGGCGGTATCTCGACAGAACATCTGCCACACATTTTCGAGCCCTTCTACACCACAAAACCCTCTGGCCAGGGCACGGGCCTGGGCTTGGCAACGGTTTATGGCATCGTGAAACAGAATCACGGATTCGTCTGGGCCTACAGCGAAGCTGGAATGGGAACAGTTTTCAAAATCTACCTGCCCTGCGTGAAAGACCGAGCCCTCCCGATTGACGTATCGGAGTCGTCGGCGGAGGCCATCGCTTGCGGGACGGAAACCGTTCTGCTCGTAGAGGATGAAGATGCTTTGCGCCGCGCAACCGCAGAGTTCCTCGGCCTTCGAGGTTACACCGTGATGGAGGCCAAAGACGGCCAGGAAGCTTTGGCCGTGGCTGCCAATCACAGGAACATTATCGATCTTGTTGTGACCGACGTGGTGATGCCTCGCGTGAGTGGGGGGCAACTCGCGAAAGACTTGCTCGCACTCCGACCGGAGTCGAGGGTTTTATTCGTTTCCGGTTACGCCGGACAAACTATTTTGGATCATAAAGTTGTAGACGTGGAGAATAATTTCCTCCAAAAACCTTTTACGTTAAGGCAACTAGTCAGCAAAGTAAGATCGGTTCTGGATCGGAGCTCGATCGCAGGTTAGCCAGACACGATTGAGCTGATTGCATCCCTACCGCGGGAATCGGGTGAGCTTTCCGTCTTTCAGACGGAAGCGCTCTCCGCGCCAAGTGACAGTGTCACCACCAAGACTCACGATCCACACCACAACCGCAACCAAGTCTCGAAGCGGAATCATCCACGCATAAACAAGAACCTGCCGGTCCCGCAATACTTTCCAGCCCACCACCAGCGCCATCGCGAAGCGAAGACATAGCGTGAGCGCCAGAGTTGCCCAAGACCAGAGTGCACCCCTGCTAGCCGCAACACCGAACAAAGCCCAGAAGATTCCAAACGTAAAGACCAGTCCGAAGTGACCGCCAGAACGGGCGTCGCGAACCCCTCGCGCCCAGCGGAGCTGATGCGCAAAAAACTCTCGCCAGCGGTAGGCGGGAAGATAGGTCTCAACCACTACATCGGACAACTTTACGGAAAACCCGAGGTGCGCAATTCGTTTTCCCAGTTCGTAGTCATCGGCGAGGTGATTCACGATGGAAGCGAAGCCTCCGATTTTATCCAAGTCGGCTCGTCGGAATGCCAGGGTCGAACCCAATCCGAAATGGATGCCCCCCTCAAACTGGCGTGCTGCTAGTACTCCCGCACAGAAATCTGTACTGATGCCGAGAGTCTCAAGGTGCGATCCCAGCGTCGCCGAGGCTACTCCACGGTAAAGGCACGTAACCATACCCACCTGTGAATCGGCCAGTGGTGCGGTGACTCGGCGGAGGTAGTTTGGCTCGACTCGAATGTCGCTGTCGTTAACGATCAGATATTCATAACGGGCTTCCCTAACCATCTGCGCGAGGTTGCTCACCTTCACATTCGCGCCCAGGATTTTCTGGCTCACGACCAACTGAATTCGGCGATCCGGAAATTCCCGCTGCAATGCCTTCACGCTCTCGACCGCGGCATCATCAGGATCGCTCACACCAAAGATGACTTCGTACTCCGGGTAGTCCAGCTGGCAATGAGTGCGAAAGCTCTCATAGATTTCGGGATCGATTCCTTTGAGTGGCTTGAGAATCGAGATCGGCGGCAGTGGCTGTGTGGAGAGGACGGTCTCCGCCTCTCGCTCCCGAAGAAACTTCGACGCGCTCCACAAACAGAGGAGATAGTAGAGCGAACTAGAAACAATGCCGAGGACCGCAACGATCTGAAATATGATTCGAACTGGCGTGAGGATGAATTGCATCATGCGCGAGCGCGGGCCAGACTATTCGTAACGCAGCGCCTCAATCGGATCCAGATTCGCCGCCTTCCACGCCGGATAGATGCCGAAGACCAGTCCAACTCCCGCGGCGGAGGTGAAGCCGAAGACCACCCAGAACATCGACATGCGCGCGGGCAGCGAGGGCCAGAGCTCAGGAATAACCCAGACGATGGCCGCCCCAATCAGAATCCCAATCACACCGCCGATGGCGGTAAGAATAATTGCCTCCAGCGTGAATTGCAGAAGGATGTCGCGCTTGCGGGCGCCAATGGCTTTGCGAACACCAATTTCGCGCGTCCTCTCAGTGACGCTCACCAGCATAATGTTCATCACGCCCACGCCGCCCACGATCAGTCCCACGCTGGAAATTGCAAACATGCCGACAAACAGCATGCCGGTGAGCTGGTTCCAAACGTCCGAGATCGAGTCTGAAGTGAAGACGGCAAAATTATCCGGCTTGTTGGTTGGAACTTTCCTCCTGCGGCGCAGCAGTTCGCGAATTTCGTCGATAGCCTTTGGCATGTCTTCGTGGGACGTTGCCTTGACGCTGATCCAATGCTGCTTGAGTTCGGGGTGAAGCTTGCGCAGAGTGCTGAGGGGAAATTCCACCTTGTTGTCGTCCGGATTTTTCCCGCCGCCAAACACCGACTTCACGGGCTTCATCACTCCAATAACGGTGAAAAGTTGGCCTTCGATACTTACTTCCTTCCCCAGAGGACTGGCGTTACCAAATAACTCCTCGGTGGTGTCGGAGCCCAGCAGCACCACCGGGGACCGGTGTTCGTCATCGACTTCGGAGAACCACCGTCCCGACTCGATCTGCAAGTCGAACACTTCTTTGGCCGAGGATTGCCCACCCTCGAGGATGGTATTCTTGGCCTTCTTGTCCTGGTATTTCACCGCAAAAGTTCCCACCCCCAATTCGGGGCGAAAATATCGCACCCCGGCATTCACCGCCTTCACGTGGGGCAGGTCTCGCATAGCGATCGCGTCGTCGTTGGTAAGTTCTTTGCGGGTGCGCATTTCCTCGGTGGGACGTCCGAAGGTAAACGGTTCGACATGAAATGCGAAGATGACATTCGAGCCGATGCTGGAAACCATGTCCTTAACATTGTCGTCCAGGCCGCGCCCGATCGAGGAAACGCCAATGACCATCGCGATGCCAATCACGATGCCCAGCACCGTCAGCGACGAGCGCAGCTTGTTGCTGCGGATGGTGTCCGTTGCCATCTGGACGATCTCTCGAAATTCGTCTTTGCGAATCATACAAAATTGAGTGATCTCGAGATTGGTCGATCGGGTGATTGAAAACCTAAAGTCAAAATCTGACCACATGGTTTTCAATCGCGCAACCTCCCGATTGCACAATCGAACAATTCTTTACGTTTCGAACCTCAGCGCAACGATGGGGTCCAGTTTCGCCGCTTTGCGCGCCGGATAGACTCCGAAGAACACTCCCACCCCAGCTGAAACTATCAGTCCGGCTGCCACCGCCCAAAGCTTAATCGCCGAGGGCATGCCAATCAGCAAAGTCACCGTCTCCGCCACCAGTACCCCCGCCAGCACCCCCAGGGCACCGCCGGTCAGCGACAGAGTAACGGCTTCGATCAGGAACTGCAGCAGCACATCCTCGCGCCGCGCACCCAGCGCTTTGCGGATGCCGATTTCGCGCGTACGCTCGGTTACCGCAACCAGCATGATATTCATGATCACGATGCCCCCGACCACCAGTGAAATGCAGGCGATGCCGATGGTCGCGATGAAGAACGTCTGGCTGAAGTCGGTCCAGATGCCGAGCAGGCTGGCATTGGTTTCGATATCAAAGCTGTCTTCGCCGCCGGGCAGATCGTGGCGCCTGGCGCGTACCGCGGCGCGCGCTTCGTCAACCGCCTCATTCAGCGGCACGCCCGCGCTCGAAGCCTTCCCTGCGATCCGCAGGCTGTTATTGTGGGCGCCATACTGCTTCAGGCAGGAAGTGATGGGAATCATCACAAAATTGTCGGCGCTCTGTCCGAGCGTGGTTCCCTTCTTTTTCGCCACACCAATCACCTGGTAGGTCCAGCCGTCGACCCGGACCTCCTGGCCCAGGGGATCGACGCCCGGCATCAGATGTTCCACGATGTCGTTTCCGATCACCACGACCGGAGATCGATTGCTAACGTCGGTGTCATTCAGCATCCTGCCGGCGCTCAAGTCCGTATCCAGAATCGTAGCCATCCCAGGAGTGATTCCGCGTATCAGCGTATCGCTGATCGACTGTTCCGCGTACTTCACGTGGCCGCTTTCGTTGCGGGTGGACGCTCCGACTAACTCGCAATGCCGGCAGCCATCCACCACCGCCTGATAATCCTCCATGGTCAGGTCTTTTCGTTTCTCACCTTCCAGAAAGCGGTCCACGTTAGTGACCGCGGGAGAAACCTTGAAAATAAGAAAAACGTCTGCGCCAAGATTGAAGACTTTCTGCGCCACGTAATCGTTAATGCCGGAGACGAAGGTGACTACGGCGATGACGGCCGCCACTCCAATCACCACGCCGAGCAGCGTCAGCACAGAGCGCAGCTTGTTCACCCACAATGACTGCAACGCGATTCGGATAGCTTCGGCGATGTTCATGTTGGGCTTCCGGCTTCGCTTTCCGGATCACGTGTCCCGGATCCCGAATGTCCCGGAATGGCGTTCGGTGGAACCAAGTCTATCAGCCAAAGCGCACAGATCAGAACCAGATCCTCAAATGTTTATACGCATAATCCAGGAGCCTGGTTCCAGACGCCAGAAGCCATACAAACGCAGCTATCGCATATAATGATCAAGTTGGCAGCTGGACCGGACGGCCGCTTCCAGCGTCTTCGCTGGAAACGGCGGGACGCGGGGAGAGGAAAGTCCGAACTCCACAGAGCAGTGTGCCGGATAACGTCCGGGAGGGCGGGTTCAAGCCCGTTCGACGGAAAGTGCCACAGAGAACATACCGCCCGCGTCTTCAAGGACGCAGGTAAGGGTGAAAAGGTGCGGTAAGAGCGCACCGCCGCGGCAGTAATGCAGCGGGCAGGGCAAACCACACACGGAGCAAGACCAAATAGGGAGGAAGTCTGGGGACTTGGTTCTTCGGAATCAGGATTTCGGACACGTGCCGGCTCGGTGCGTCAAACCTTCGGGTAGGTCGCTAGAGCCATGCAGTAATGCGTGGCCCAGAGGAATGGCCGTCCCACCGGAGCAATCCGGCGGACAAAATTCGGCTTACAGGTCCGGCTGCCATAAATAAAGCACTTACACCCGCCCCAGTGGCGGGTGTGCCGTTTTTGTGCCACTCGGTTTTAGACCGCTTGCGCCAGCCTCACGGCTAGGGGGGATTTTGAGTGAAATGGCGATGTTACGTCAACCACGCCTAACGAAAATTGAATTGTGTTGTGGACTGAACCTCAACGGGGCGCCCCAGAAGCTGATAGGGCCTGTATCGCCACAGGCGTAGCGCATCGACCGCTGCCCCTGTAAGTTCGGAAGGACCGGATACAACTTGCACGTCCGCGACTGTTCCGTCCTTACGAATCACCATCGCAAGTGTTACCACACCCGCCTTGGCCCCTGCCGGATGCTGAGGGCTGACTTTGCTCAAGAGGAGTCCCTCCATCACAGTTGACGAAACCCTAACGTGCTGCGGGAAGTCAGTGGCAGGATCCACTTCGGGAGTGACACCCTGCTGGGCCTCGTCGCCAAGAACAAAGTTTAAAGTTACTTTCGCAATCACAGGCACGGCTGCGCCATTTTTCGTGACTGGCTTGAACTTCCACTCCCTAATTGTTTTCTCCGCAGCTTTGGAGAGGATTGCATCTGCTTTGAAGACTTGAACGTTTTCTACATCGCCTGCTTCTGACACCAGCATCATTGCCACTACGCGCCCCTGTATCCTCTGCTCTCGGGCCGGCAAGGGGTAGACCGCACTCGAGATTTTGGTAGGTTCCAGTGTGTACGTTGTCGGTTTCGCAGAGTCAGATTGTGACCAGCTGAAACCGGTAAACAGAGCCAACATCAAGGCGACTTTCGTTATTCGGTCGAGCATTAAGCGATCCTGCCTTTCATCCTGCTACCGATCCACAACGATGATCTTCACTCGGTTTGCGCTCGTATTGTAGCTTTGCGCTGTTCATCCGGGTAGGTGTTGTAATCAGATGGGATGAGAAGGCCGCTCTCCGGACGGGATCCGGTGTACGCTCCCAAGTTATCGACGTGCTCGAAGCACAGATAAGAGGAGACCGGCAATGAAGAAGGTTAGCACCGGAGCAGCAGGCTACTCGGCGGGAGAAGAAAACCTTATTCCGTGAAGAATCGACTTGACTGCGACCGGCCTTCTCATGGAAGGCCATTACACGCTTTGAGCTGGTGTCGGATCAATGAGCGCTATGGGGATTTTTCAACAGCTTCCCTCTTGGCTATCAAGTTTCAACATTTGTACAATCGCCCGAACCGCCGAGCGATTTCGAGATTCCTAAAGAGGGGCACCCAGGGATGGCGAAAAGGAGGCATCATGGAGTTTGTAATGTTTGAAGATGTGGACGGCCTGGAAGTCTTTGTGAACCCCGAACGGGTGATCTGGGTGAGAGAACACTCCAACAAAACTACAATAATCAGCTGCGGGCACGAGGACAAGTTTGCAGTGCGCCTCGCTCCAGCTCATGCCGTTGCCGCGTTGGGCAAGACGGCTCGCTAAACCGGAGGAGGAGGAGTTCAGAACAGATCACTGATGCGGCTCATGGTTGCTGAAAGAGGCGATTGCGTCTCGTCAATGCGTGTACCGGCGATTTTTCACCAGCTACGCCACCGCAAGCGTATAGCATCTTGGCATGTCAAATCGGAAGGTCATCGCTCAAGTCGCTATCACTGTCTTCATTCCCTTTCTTATTGTCCAATCCGCATACACTCAAGTGAAACGGGCAAAGTACCCTCTCACCGAGTTTGATAACTACGGCTGCATGGCCAAAGGCCGTGTGCAGGACTGCCGGGGAAGTGTGACGCAGCAAATCCTCACGGATGGCAAGGATGCAATTCCGATCCTCATTTCACAACTGACCGAGACGGCTGTTACGAAGAGCCAGATTGCTGACTATTGGTCGGGTACTCGCTCTGGGGATGTCGCGTTTGTTGTGCTCAACGATCTGTTCACAGACACCGATTTGCACACATTCGAGATGCCCGGCGTGCCGGATTGGACCGCTGTCCAGAAAGGATGCCATAGGGCAGCAGAAGCCTGCTGGGATGAATATCTTCGCAAGCACGGCAGGATGTCGGTAAGGCAAGCATGGCAGCGTGCCTGGAATGTGCACAAAGGCCAAATTCATTGGGACGCCAAAGCGCAGTGTTTTCGAGTATCCGCGCGTTTGCCGACCATCCGCTCGGAACCTTAGTTCTTAGCTGGGAACAGCCCAAGGCCACGCGGGAAACCGGCCCCGTCCTGAAGGAGCTTGGACGGGGCTTATAAGGAAGGCACGTCAACCGAAACTTTGCTTACTGTCGTGCCATGGCGATGCGGATGGCATCGTCTGGCGAGATCAGGTGATCGACGCTTACAGCATCCTCTGCTATGGCGAGTTGTACGCCCCTGACCCGACCCGAAAACTCATTGCCACGTGATCCGTAGTCCGGCGAGACAGGAGCTCCCGTGTCCACCCCAACGTCGCAACCATCATCGCCCGAAAAGAGCATGGGCTCCGTACCGGCGACCTTGCCCTCGCCGACTTTCTTGCCATCCACGAACAACGATGCCGTGCCACCCTTGCCCAGGCCACCACCAGCATACGCAAACTCCATGCGTACCTGGTGCTCACCCGGAGGCAGCGCGCTGCTGGATTCAGCGTAGAAGCACTGGATGCCGAACAGGTTGTAACAGTATTTGAGCTTGCCGTCCTTGGCATAGAGGCTCCAGCCACCAACGTTGCCGCCTTGGGCGACGATGACTCCCTCAGCCCCGGTTGTGGGTACAACGATTTCTGCTGTCACTGAGTGCGACTTGTTCTTGATATTGACGACCGAGTTTTCGGAGAGACGCCCCATGCTGCCAAATAGAATTTGGGAGTTGCCTTTGATCAGCACCGGCCTGCCAGCCATATCCGAGTTGAACCGTTCAACTCTCCGGTCATCGAGCGGCAGTACGTTGTACCGTGTCGCCTCGATCAGCCATAGCCGCTGGAGTTCATGCAGCTTTTCCGGCATCTGCTTGGCTAGATTGCTCGACTGGCTCCAGTCTTTGTTGGTGTCGTAGAGTTCCCAGTTGTCGTCGTCGAATGCGGGGATTTTCTCGCCTCCGAGGAGCCACGGAGTACTGTGTCGCGTAACCGCTGTCCAGCCCTTGTGGTAGATGCCCCGGTTGCCGAACATTTCAAAGTACTGCGTCTCGTGGCGTTCGGTAGCCTTGGCGTCGTTGAACGCGTACGCCATGCTGACACCCTCGATCGGATGCTGCTGAACTCCGCTGACGAAAAGCGGCTCGGGCAGTCCGGCCACTTCAAGAATGGTCGGCGCGACGTCGATCACGTGATGGAACTGGGAACGAATTTCGCCTTCGGCTTTGATTCCCTTGGGCCAGTGCACGACCGTCCCGTTGCGCGTGCCGCCCCAATGCGAGGCGACCTGCTTGGTCCACTGGTACGGTGTATCCATAGCGTGGGCCCAGCCTACCGCATAGTGGTTGTAAGATTCTGGCCCTCCCAGCTTGTCCAGTCTTGCCATCAGGAACTCAGGCGTCTCCAGTGCAGCCGCGCCGTTGAGACTCATCAACTCGTTGTATGTGCCATTCAGCGTGCCCTCTGCCGACGCGCCATTGTCGCCGATGATGTAGTAGATCAGCGTGTTGTCGAGCAGATTGAGCTTCTTTAGAGAATCCACCAAGCGGCCAATATGGTGATCGGTGTATTCCATGAACCCGGCGTAAATTTCCATCTGCCGGATGAGCACGGGTTTAAGTGCGGCGGGCATTTTATCCCATGCGGGGATCTCTTTGTGCCTTGGCGTCAGCTTGCAATCTTGCGGAATGACGCCAAGCTTTTTCTGGCGGGCGAACGTCTCTTCGCGCAGCTTGTCCCATCCCTGATCGAACTTGCCCTGATATTTGTCAGCCCATTCGTGCGGGACGTGGTGCGGGGCATGGGTCGCGCCCGGCGCGAAGTATACGAAGAAGGGCTTATCGGGAATGAGCGCCTTCTGTTGTCCAATCCAGTTGATGGCCTTGTCCGTCATGTCTTCCATCAAGTGATAACCCTCTTGGGGCGTCTTCTTGACCTCGATCGGTGTCGTGCCCTCATAGAGTGACGGATACCACTGGTTCGCTTCGCCGCCGATGAACCCGTAGAAATATTCGAATCCGCCTCCCCCGGTAGGCCAAGCATCAAAGGGGCCAGCGGGACTGGTTTCCCAAACTGGCACTTCATGGCACTTGCCGAACTGCGCGGTCGCATACCCATTGAGCTTGAGGGTTCGAGCGAGTGGAGCGCAGGTGTTCGGCAGAACCGAGCTATAGCCGGGCGCCGAGGTCGCTATCTCGGTGACCCCACCCATGCCAACCGTGTGGTGATTGCGTCCGGTCAGCATTGCCTGTCGGGTGGGCGAGCACAGCGCTGTGGTATGGAAGCGGTTGTATTTCAGTCCACCCGACGCCAACATTTCCGCCGTTGGCGTGAAGCAGGGTCCGCCGAAGGCGCTGGAGGAGCCGAAGCCCGCGTCGTCAATTAACACGATCAGAACGTTGGGCGCACCCTTGGGCGGACGCAACGGGGTGATCGGCGGGAACTTGGTATCTGGATCCTTCGCGTCATAGGTAATCAGGCCTGTGCGCGATCGAGCCGGGATGGGAAGGACGGTTCGCTGAATCTTGTCTTGGTCATTCATAGAGAGGCTTCCTTCCTTCGAGCATGATTCTGTGAGACGAAGATGATGAGAACTATTGTCAGAACGGCGTGGAAGAGAATTGCGGGCACCAGTGCGACCCCGCGATAACCGCCAAGAGTTTTCAGGTAGCCCAAATAAAGCGATGCCAACCCGTTGTATATGACAAGAACGCGAATCGCGTGCATTCCTGACTGACCGCTGGGCACCTGTGTGTCAGGCCAACATGCCAAACCAAATGAGAGCAATGCGAATCCGAAAAGGCGGCTTATGACGACACCCGAGCCGCCGATGCCAACGCCCAGTAACAGTTGTATACACTGTCGCGGAGCAATCAACAGCGTTAGACCGGCACCCGCCTCCGCCGCCGCAAGTGCACGAATCAATGAGCGCGTCTTGATCATGGGTCCGTTTTGCCTACTAGCAAGACCGAATACTTTGAAGTCATGTTAGGCGATGGCTGATTTCTCGAACACTGTCAATGGTGACAGGGGCGCTGGAACTACTACTGACATGGATTTCTGCTCTGGAGGACTCTAGACGGAGAGCCAAGCTTCGTCACTTGTTGTAACCAGGCGATTTCGCTCATTGAGAGATTTTTAGCGTAATGGGATTTTGCGACAGGAACGGGAAGGCGCTAACCTTTTGAGCAAATGGAAAGTCCAATTAAAGGTCGTCACTATGACGGTGTTCGAACTAAGGTTCTATATAGCTGTGCTTCTTTGCCTGTTCTTGCGAGTCTGCTTGGCGGGAGCGCGGGACAGCACCGAATCAGATGAGGGTCTCTGGCTTTCGGACGGCTATGGGTTACTGATAGAAATCAGCAAGGATGGACTGCAGGCATTCGAGCTGACTTCCATCAGCTGTATTCCCGGGTGGAACGCCAAGCGTGCCCAGAATTCCAGCGGAGTCGGAGAAAGCGTCTTCGTCGGAAACGACACCTTTCGTCTTTCTGACGGCCGTTCCCGTGACGTGAAGCGCCTTCACCTCGAAGGTACGGCTTCGGATATGATCTTGCATCGAGCCTCCGCCCGCCCCGCAACCTGTTCGCAAAAACCTGACAATTCTGCGCTGGTGAACTACGCAATCTTCTGGCAGACGTTTGCCGAGCAGTATGCGTTCTTCGACCTGCGCCACGTCGACTGGCAATCGGTTGATCGGAAATTCCGGCCTCAGGCAGCCTTGGCGAACCCTGACAAGCTGTTTGGAATTCTGCAACAGATGGTTGAGCCACTTCAGGATGCCCATGTCGGAATCTACGCGAACGACATCAAGAAAGACTTTGATGGGTGGCGGAAGGATCCCGACCATCTGGAGGACGAAGGCTGGAAGAAAGCGCAAGACATCATTGATACCCGCTACGTCCGTGGCGGACTCCGCTCGTTTTGCAATGGCCGACTACAGTTTGGAGAACTCGACCATTCGGTTGGTTATCTCCGTGTCACCGCGTTCTTCGGATATGTAGATCCGTACACGTATGAACGGGCACTCCACCAGCTCCAATCAGCCTTGGACAGTATTTTCTTGGGAGCAAACAAGATGAACGGGCTGGTGATCGATGTACGTCTCAATCATGGAGGGGATGACCCACTCGGAATCGAGATCGCTTCGCGGTTGACGAACAGCAGGTATCTGGCCTATTCGAAAGTGACGCGGAACAATCTGGACGGGGTGCTGCACTTCACTGATCCGCAGGAAAGCTGGGTCGTGCCGAGCGCTCACGCCGGTTTTCACGGAGATGTCGTGCTGCTCACGGGCCCTGATACAGTGAGCGCGGGCGAAACCTTCACGATGGCCTTGCTGGGGAGAAAACCTCACGTCACACGTGTTGGCTTGAACACGCAAGGCGTCTTTTCTGACGATCTCAGCCGCAGGCTACCCAACGGGTGGCGCTTCCGATTACCGAACGAGGTCTATTTGACGAGTGATGGCAAGGCGTTCGATGCAACGGGTGTTCCCCCCGATCTCCGCCTCAGTTTTTTCTCCCTTGAAGATCTGCAGAAGGATCGTGATGCAGCTCTCGAAGAGGCCCAGAAGATTCTTGCGCCCCTGCGTGACCGGCATACGGGACACCCCTAAACTGTCGTAAGCAGGCCCTAGGACAAGTTCTCGCCTTTTCTTCGCCCTCCCAGTAGTGGCGACCCATTCGGCAGGATGGCCCGGCGCGGCAATAAGAGGCCTCCTAAATTTTGGCGCACTCTGTTTCCGCTGCCTGCCCGGACACGGCTCCGTAATGGACTTCCCGGCGGCGATTGCGTCCACGGCCTGAATGATTGCACAGGGCCGGAAGAAAATCGGCGTCGCGCATACGTATTAGCGAGGTCTCGCGCGCCTTATTCCGTGAGCCAAACTGGTCCTTCCGTAATCTTCTATTCTTCCTGGATTGATCACATACTCGACTCTGACATCATGACATACCTCCCCTCATCGCAGGCCCCACTGCGTGCTCCGCGAGCGTCGTTCACAGGAACCACCCCGGCTGTCCTCCGCTGCCAAGATGGTCATCGCGTGCAAGGCAAATTGCAAGTCATCTCGGTTACCGGAGGGTTGCTGTGCTTGTCTAAGCCTCTGGATCATGGTTGCCGGGTAAAGCTGATGTTTCTGACCGGCAGCGGATCGGTCATGGGCGCTGCGGAAATGTTGAGTCCGGTCTCCCGGAGCCTTCAGCCGTTCAAGTTCCTTGACCTCCACCGCAATGATCAGCGAAGGCTGCAGGTGGCGATTCAGTCGTCGTTAGATGAGGGCCGACGTGACCTCGGTCAGATGGAAAGATTTAGAGCTTGGTAATTCCTGAATTGTCATGATTGCCCTGGCGGGGGACCGGCAGTCTTAAGGCTTCAGCATGAACGAGCTTTTCATCCGGATGTCCCGCGACGAAGATCCAACCAGCACGTCGAACTGCCCGGGCTCCGCCACCCAGTCTTTTTTCGCCGTGCTGTAAAAAGCCATCGCGCTGCGATCGAGGGTAAAATGCACGCTCTTGGTCTCTCCTGCCGCCAGAACTACTCGCTGAAAGCCTTTCAACTCCTGGACAGGCCGATCCACGCTCGCGTGCCCGTCATGCACGTAGAGCTCTACTACCTCCGCGCCGGGACGAGATCCGCTGTTGCGAACTTGCAGGCTCACTTCTACCGTCTGGCCGGAGGATGCGTCGTTCGGCGAAACTTTCAGATCGCTGTAATCAAACTTCGTATAGGAAAGGCCATATCCAAAGGGAAATAGCGGCTCTATCTTGTGCTTGTCGAAATATCTGTAGCCCACATAGATACCTTCCGCGTAATCGACCTGCAGATTCTCGCCGGGATAGTGTCCGTAAGCTGGAGAGTCCTTCCACTGTTTCACAAAAGAGACGGGAAGTTTTCCCGAGGGATTGGCATTGCCGAATAAAACATCCGCGATTGCGTTGCCTCCTTCCTGTCCGCCATACCACATGTCGACAAGAGCGGGGACTTCGGAGATCCACTTCGTCATCGTGACCGGCCCGCCGGCATTGATGACCACGACGGTATTTTTGTTGACCTTTGCCACCGCCTGAATGAGATCGTCCTGCCCGGCGGGGAGATCGAGGGATTTGATATCAAAATCTTCCGACTCAAGCTTCGAATACCGGCCGACCACAATAATGGCGGCATCGGCTTTGCGCGCGGCGGCGACGGCTTCATTTCTGAGCTGCTCGCGGGCATCGGGAGTATCTTTGCTCGGGTCTTCTCCTTCCATCGCGACACCCAACACATCACTGACTTGCATGCGATTGCCGGCTCGATCCTGAATACCTTTCAGCGGACTAATTGAATACTTTGGGACTGCGAGCGAACTGCCGCCGCCACCGGTTCTGGATACCGCGGCGTTAGGCCCAATGACAACGACGGAGTGGATCTTCACTGGATCAAGCGGGAGTATATTGCCTGCGTTCTTGAGCAGAACGATGCTCTCGGTCGCCGCTTTACGCGCCAGCGTCCGCTGCTCGGGCGTATCGACTTCCCCAGTTGCGGCGTGCGGCTTGTCGAATTGTCCGCTGATGAAAATCACACGCAGGATGCGGCCGACGTTGTCATTGATCGTGGCCGTGGATATTTTCCCAGCGGATATTTCCGGAAGAACTTTCTGCGGGACCAACCAGCCGCCTCCGTTACCTGCCGCCTGCGTCCCGGGCTTTTTCAGCCAGTTCTTCATCGGCTCGCCACCGGGCATTTCCAAATCCATGCCGGCGTTCACCGTACCTACGGTGCTGTATGTGCTGCCCCAATCGGACACTACAAATCCCTCGAAGCCCCACTGTTTCTGCAGCGTGTCTTTTAACAGGAAAGAGTTCTCGGCACAGTACACGCCGTTGAGTTTGTTGTAGGCCGACATCACCGACCAGACGCCAGATTCCTGCACCGCCGCTTTGAATGCGGGAAAATAAATTTCCTGCAAGGCGCGCTCGTCGACCACGGCATTAATTCGATGCCGTTCGAACTCCTGATTGTTCGCGGCAAAGTGCTTGACGGTCGCGATCACGCCTTCGCCCTGAACACCCTTGATGTACGCCACGCCCAGGCGGCTCGTAAGATAGGGATCCTCGCCGTAGCCTTCGAAGTTCCTTCCCCAGAGCGGAGTGCGGTTAATGTTCACCGTCGGTCCCAAAATCATGTCGCGCCCCAGGCTTTTCATCTCCTGGCCGATCGCCCGCCCCTCGCTTTGCAGCAAGTCCGTATCCCAGGTCGCGGCCATCGCCACTCCAGCGGGAAATGCGGTCGTGGTCACTTGCTTTTTGGCGCCCTTGGTTTCAGAGGAAGGTCCCGCCCATGACCGGATGCCGATTGGGCCATCTGCCATTTTTATGGATGGAATGCCGAGCCGCTCGTTCGGGACGCTTTGCATCCAATCCGCTCCGCTTAACATGGCAACTTTTTCCTGCAACGTCATGCGACCGAGAAGATCCTGTACCCGTTGCTCAACCGGCAGACTAGGGTTTTTGTATGGCGGGATACTGGAAGCACTTTGATTCTGGGCAACGCCCATTACGGCCGGAAAGAAAATCAGAGCCAGATAAAGGAGACGTCTCATCGGTATCCCTCCACAGAACTCACACGGTTGTATCAAAGAATTCGCACTGTTGTATCACAGAATTGGATGGTTGTACGAGTGGTGCTCCCGCGCCGGATGCGGGCATTGAACGAAATTTTAGAAATGAGTCGCGTTGATGGTTTGCAAGGATCCAAGACTCGGTGGACAGCGTTTTGGGTGGGCAGCTACCGAAGATGCATCGGACAGGTTAGAATGGTTCGAAGGGAAACGACCAAAGATTCCCTCTGCAGCCAGAACACTCAGGAGACCGAAACATGTCAGCACCCAGCCGTCGGCCAGAGATTCGCCGGCGCCGCGCTCGTCAACATAAGATCACTACGCTACGTAAGCGGCTCGCTTCGGCTCAGAACGACGCCGACCGCACCCGAGTCACCGCCAAGTTGCACAAGCTCTCCATCGCGTCGCCTGGCCAGCCTTTGGTGAAGTAGTTTCTTCCCTGTTCGGAGTACACCGATATTTCGCGAGCGGCAGGCCGGGTCAAGCAACGTCGGTCGTGGTGTTGCTACCTGCAGCGACCGGAGTCTCCGCATTCCCTGCGGCACTCAGAACTTCGCGATAGACGTCCATGATCCGGCGCACGGACTTCTCCCAGGAGAATTTGGCGGCCTGCCGGTAGCTGCGCTCTTTCATTTTTTCGCGCAGCGGCTGATCGAGAAGCACTCGGTGCAGCGCGCGCATGATCTCAAAAACATTCTCCGGGTGGACCAGCACCGCAGCATTCCCCACCACTTCGGGCAGTGAAGAAACATTTGAAGTCACTACCGGAGTGCCGTGCGCCATTGCCTCCAGCGGCGGAAGGCCGAAGCCTTCGTACAATGACGGGAAGACGAAAATCTTGGCTGCATCATAGAACGTGCGCAATACTTCGATCGGCACAAATCCCAGGAAGCGCACATCGTTCTGCACACCGCTTCGGATCACGGTCCTCCGCAGGTCAGGGTTGCCGGAAACATCATCCCCAATAATGATGAGCTTGAGATCGGGGTATAGCTGGTCCTTTTCCAACTCCGTTTTCAACGCCGAGAACGCTTCGATCATGCGCACCACATTCTTGTGCGGGCTGATTCTTCCGGCGTAAAGCAAAAAAGGATAGGTCACCTGATAGCGTTCGACAATCAATTGCCGGTCCGCGGGGCTGGCATGTGCATGCAATAGTCTTTCATCGATGGCGTTATAGACCACCTCGATGCGCCCGGGCGGTATGTTAAACAACTTCTCCATTTCCAGCTTGGTGAAATTTGAAACCGCGAAAATTCGCGCGGCTCCGCTCAGAACCCGTTTGGTAAGTTGGAAGTGAACAGATCTCCAGAATCCGGTTTGCTCGCGCGCACGCGAAAGGTGCTCGAGAATGTCGTGCACCGTCATCACATACGGACACGACAGGTTGCGCGGTACGGAAAACAAATTAGGGATGTGCACCAGATCGCACTCCAGCCGCTTCACCACGGTGCGGAACTCGCGGTAGCTTTTGAGTGAGCGCTCCGGCTCCGCCAGCGGAACCGTGTGGAAGTTAGCGGGGAGCGGGCCAATCTCTTTGACTTTGGCGGGAGAACCGATGAGAAGATACGTAACTTCGCGATCCAGCCGTCCCAGAGTTCTGACGACGTTGCGGATATAGGTACCGACGCCGAACTCCGTCATGCGCCGAATGTCGATGGCGATCTTCACCGAAGGCATTTAACCACAGACGGCGCATGGCCTCACAACAGAATTACGAAAGTCTTCGCTTACGCCCGTACTTCAGCCTGTGCTCTGGCTCGCCGCTCGGCATAAAGCGGGAACGCCTCGCAAAGGCCGAGCACTTCGTTGCGAACTCTCGCCAGCACACCCGCATCGGTGCGCCGAAGCAGTGCATCCGCGATCCAGCGTCCGACCTGGCGCATTTCAGTTTCTTTCATTCCGCGTGTGGTCAGGGCCGGAGTGCCGATGCGGATGCCGCTGGGCTTCAGCGGCGGGTTGACATCGAACGGAATCGCATTCTTGTTGACCGTGATTCCTGCCTCGCCCAGCGCCTTCTCCGCCTCGCTGCCGAGCATCCCTTTTGAGAAAACGTCGACCAGCATCAGGTGCGTATCCGTTCCACCGGAGATAATTCTGAAGCCTTCGGCGGCCAGCGTCTCCGCCAGCACTTTGGCGTTGGCCACAACTTGCGTTGCATAGTCGCGGAACTCGGGCTGCATTGCCTCCTGAAAGCAGATCGCCTTGGCTGCGATGATATGCATCAGCGGTCCACCCTGCATTCCGGGGAAAACCACTTTATCGATTGCCGCGGCAAACTCTGCTTTTGAAAGAATTAAGCCTGAGCGCGGTCCACGCAGGGTCTTGTGCGTTGTGGAAGTAACAATGTGCGCATGCGGCACCGGCGAAGGATGCGCCCCACCTGCGACCAAGCCCGCAAAATGGGCCATGTCGACCAGAAACTTCGCGCCGACCTTGTCCGCAATTTCACGCATGCGGGCGAAATCGATGATGCGTGGATACGCACTGCCGCCGCCGATAATCAGCTTCGGGCGTTCCTGCTCCGCCAGCTTTTCCAGCGCGTCATAGTCGATCGTCTCGGTCTCTTTCGTGACGCCGTAGGGAACGATCTTGTAGGTCTTGCCGGAAAAGTTCAGATGATGCCCGTGAGTGAGGTGGCCACCATGCGCCAGATTCAGTCCAAGGATCGTATCGCCCAGCTGAAGAATGGCCGCATAGGCCTCCATGTTGGCCTGCGAACCGGCGTGGGGCTGCACATTCGCATGCTCGGCTCCGAACAGCTGTTTGGCGCGGTCGCGCGCCAGGTTCTCGACGACGTCGCTATATTCGCAGCCTCCGTAGTAGCGCTTGCCGGGATAACCTTCGGCATACTTGTTGGTGAACACGGAGCCCGCGGCTTCAAGGACGGCCTCGCTGACGAAATTTTCGGAGGCAATCAGTTCCAGGCCCTCGTGCTGGCGGCGGGTTTCATTGTCGATGGCCGCGGCAATCTGAGGATCAGCTTCGTATAGCGGGCGATACATCTTCGAGGAATTCTTCATGTTGTTTTCTCAGGTGTTTCGTAGACGTTGGGACGGTGCAGTTCCATAAATCTTTCCGGCGCCTTCACCGGAGCAAAGCCAACTTGCGAATAAAGTCCGTGGGCATCGCGAGTGGTGAGAATCCAGCGTCGTAAATTCTGCAGCGCAGGATGCCGTGTAATGTTCTCCATCAGCCACTTACCTAAACCACGCCGGCGATGCGTCTCCAGCACAAACACGTCACCAACATACGCGATCGTCGCGAAATCGCTGATCACACGGGCGAAGCCCACCTGCGCGCCATCGCCATCATAAATGCCGAAACAGAGGGCATGCTCGATTGACCTGGCAACAACTTCCCTGGGGATTCCCTTCGCCCAGTAGCAATTGGTGAGAAAGCCGTGGATCACGTCCAGATTAAGCCGTTGGCGATCAGTGCTGATCAGGAACTCGCCTCGCCGGATCTCCTGGAATGCTTCAGAATCAATCGTGCGCCCGGTCGTCATGTCCAATTCTACCGCTTCATTTGTAAATGCACTCTCACCCGGCTGGACCATCACACTATCCCTCAAACGCCGTTCGCAGGAACGATGCCAGGTGCCATCCATCGAGATAATTGTAAGGTGCCTCGCCCATGGTGTAATGACCGCAGGGCAGCACTACAACTTTGTGATCCAGTCCGTAATGCTCAAATTCCGTTACTACGTCTTGCGACAACTCCGGCAAGAAGGTCAGATCGTACTTCGCATAAATGATCAGCGACTTCCGCGGCCAGCGTGAAAATTTATCGAAGTACGCCATCGGACTCACAGCGAGCCATGATTGGCGTAGCGTCTCCAGCGTGACCTGCGACTCCATTCCCTGCCGGATATGCCTGGTCGACTGTCCATGCCACACGACATCGGCAACGTAGGTCGAAGCGTGATTAAACGCCGCTACGTGAATGCGCGGATCGTGCGCCGCCGCGATGAACGCGTAGCACGAACCCAGACTCGTGCCCACGATCCCAAGCTTGTCGTATCCCTGCTGCTCCAGCCAGTCAAGGCAGCAGCGAACATCCACCACACCCTGCCGCACCGCATCGAGCGTGCGGCCGATGTTGGCGGAGACGGCATAGTCCGCCCGGCTGATCTCGGCGGGCATGCGGATGTCATGATAAGGCATGGTGAGCCGCAACACCGAGATGCCAAGCATGTTCAGCAGCTTGCAGAGGCTCACGTAAGCGATCGCGTCCGCATTCCAGTGGGGCAGAAGTACGATGGCTCGTCGCCCCTTCGCGGGAAACCAGCGTGCATTTGCCAGGTTGTTTTCGGGATATGGTGTTTTCACTGGCGCGGTGAAGCGCAAGAATTCCGCGAACGTTCCTTTCACCTTGGCTTCGAGCTTTGGATCAGGAACTTCCCGAGTGGAGAAAACTTTCACTTCGCGCGTCTCCAGCCGAAAATCCGTGGGCGTCTTATAAGAAAAAAACTCATCGCTCGAGGCGACGATGCGGCGGTTGAATTCAATCAAGAACTTGGCGGGATCTTCAACATCTTTCCCGGGAGCCGTGCCATTGCGGCAAGGCCAGTCCCGTGAGAACTCCAAGCCCCATTCCAGCGGGCGCACCACGCGGTTGTTGTCCACCGAAGTAAGCCTGTGTTCCCAGTCATACATCCATTGTGCATAGCGCGAAGGCATGTACTCTGAGAATAACAAAGGGTCGTTGGTATAATCCGCCTCCTTCAGCGAAGCGCAAGAACAGGCATTGGATGGAGCGCAGGGGCCACCGGAAACGGATTTACATTTCTCCCGGCGTGGAATAGGATACGGAACGTTTTGGGATGCTCGGCCGTGGAATCGGAGGAAACCGATGTGTTCAAGTGCATGTGCTCCCCGATCCAGACGCTACGTAATCGCTTGCCTTGTTATCCCGCTCTTGGTTATTTGCGGCTGCACCGATCTGGACGAGATCACCCAGTTTGCCAAGGCCAGCCAGTCCGTCGGGAGCGCGTTCCCCAGCATTGCAGAGCAGGCCGCCGAGTCCTGCGCCGTGGCGAACAGCTTTCGCACTCCACAGATGAATACGCCTTTGCCTTGCGACGTTTATGCCAGCCTGAATCCAGCGCTCGTTAAGATAAACGCGGCATTGTTTAACTACATTGCGAGTTTAGGCAAGTTGGCGTCGGATGATTTGAGTAAAGTTCCCGGCGGGATGGACAAGCTCTCGGATGAATTGAAGCAAGCTGGCGTATCCACGCAGGACCAGGCCAAGGCTTCGGCGGCGAACGGGCTGGCCAAGGCGATCACGAAGATATGGGCGAGCGGTTACCGGCAACACGAACTGTCAAGAATTGTTGGTGACAACAATCAAGCGGTTCAGGATGTCTCGGATTTCCTGTCCGACTACGCCGCGGGAAAGTATCGGCAAAGCCTTAATGACGAATGGCGATACGAGACGGCCTATTGCACGAACGCCGCATCAGCAGCCGAACCGCTCGCGAGCGATCTTCTTGCCAGGAAGTGTGCCGCGGATCATTCCCGCATAGAGTTAAAAATCAAAGCAATCAAAAGCTATCAGGCGGCGCTGAACACCATCAAGGAAACACATGCAACTCTCAACAAGGAGCGAGGACACTGGGGTGCCAAGCAATTATCAAAGGAGCTCGGCCCCCAGATTGTCAGCCTGGGAAGTGCGGCTGCATCCGTGAATCAGGCATTTTAAGGGGGACCGAAATGCAATGGAGCGCGCTTGACTTAAAAAATCTGGCAGCGTTGTTCGACGATGTGGCGGACGCACTGTGGAGTTTTCGTATCCAGAACGGGTCCTCGATGACGCAGGCAGAAAAAGACGCGTTTGCGACGCGCTACGGACAGCTAGTCTCCTATGGAGAACAATTGGAGAACAAGGCGGTGCAAAGCGCGCTGGCCGATATCGATGGCGATGTAGCCGCCCTGCAAAACGCGACCCATAACGCGACTCATGCGCTGCAAGTGATTTCGGATGTGCAAAAGGCAATCGGAATTGGCGTGGCGGCCGTCGGCTTGGGCGCTGCAGTCCTGAATCCAAGTCCAGGAACGATCGCAGGTTCGCTCAACACTTTGGTCCAATCCATTCAGTCGGCGGCAGCAAAGCCTGCAACAGGTGCTTCGGGATCGGGAGTGCCGGCAGGAAGCTGAATCGCGCGGCTCTGTCCGATCTGGGCTGACGCGTGCTAGTTGGCGTACCTTCTTGGCACGCGCTTGGAAATGTTGCAGAGAATTTCGTATGGTGAACTGTTAGCCAGTTTTGCGTGCTCGAGCGCATCTACGCTCAGACCATCGCTGGTTCCGAGCAGGATCACTTCATCGCCCACGGCGATCCCAGGAATGCCGGTCACATCTACCAGCGTAAGGTCCATGGAGATGCTGCCGATGATGGGCGCATAGTGATCGCGGACGATCACGCGCCCGCGATTCGAGAGCTGCCGGTTGTATCCATCGGCGTAGCCCACAGGAAGGACGGCAACGTGCGCCGGAGCCTTCGTTACATAGGTTCCGCCATATCCCAGCGCCTGATTGGCGGCAAACTTTCGCATCGAGAGAATGCGCGTCTTCCAAGTCAGCACTGGCTTCACCGGAAGGCGCAGCGTGCCGCCGCTCACTTCCCTGGCCGCGCGCTGAAAGGGCAGGTAATATCCATAGAGTGCGACGCCGGGGCGCACCATATTGTTCCATGTCTCGCGCCGCGAGATAAGAGCGCTGGTATTGGCCATGTGGATTAGATCCGGCGCGAAGCCAGCTGCGCGCACCATGCGCTGGGCCTCTTCGAACCGGCGCTCCTGCTCGGCTACCGAAGGCGCATCCATAATTTCGGAAGATGCCAGGTGCGTAGAGAGGCCTTCGAGAACCAGTTGCGGAGCCGCAGTGAGAGCCTTGAGGACAGCGGGAAGTTCGTCCAGCGATACGCCCAAGCGGCCCATCCCGGTGTCTACTTTCAAATGAACAGCTTGCCGCATTTTTCCCTGAGCTGCGGCGCTTTCCAGACATTCGATGTGCCAAGGTTCCCATACTGTGGGAGTAAGTCTGAGACGGACGATCTCGCTTTCTTCGCCGCGCCAGAAACCTGTCATCAATAAAATGCGCGACTCGATGGCCGCTTCGCGTAGGGGGATCGCTTCATCCAGAGAAGTGACGCCCAGCCAGCTAGCACCCTCGGCCTGCAACGCGCGCGAGCATTCTACGGCGCCGTGGCCGTAAGCATCGGCCTTCACCACCGCGCACACGGTCACGGCGGCGCCCGCATGCTTCACCACGGTGCGAAAGTTCTGTCGCAGATTGGCGAGCGAAACTTCCGCCCATGTGGGACGCGTCGCTACGCGGCTCGGAATTTCTGCAGTTGTCGCCACTGAGGTCGATTATAGCGGGAGCAGCTCGCACCCTCAGGTTACGCTCGGGCTACTCCCGCCTAATTCCTGCACCCTTCGCCCATCAGTTTCCGGCGAGCGAGAAGTTTACCGTGATCTGGGTTTCCACCTCGACCGGCTCGTTGTTCAGAATGTACGGCCGGTAACGCCACTGTCGCACCGCATCGAGTGCCGCCGGAACCAACATGGGATGTCCGGTCAGAACGCTGAGGTTTTCGATGGTCCCTTGCCGGCTGATTACTGCCTGCAGCACCACCATTCCCTGAATACGGGCACTTCGCGCCAATGCAGGATAGGTTGGCTGCACTTTGCGGACTAGGTTTCCTTCGCTCATGTGCGAGAGGCGGAGCGGGTGAGCGACGGGCGCTGGCGGGGCTGCGGGCAAGGCTGGCCGGGTGCCCTCGCTAAACAGGTTCAGCCCATACGGATCACCTTTTCCTGCTGCCGCTCCTGGAACATAAGGACCGGAGTCTGCAATCTGCGGCGGACCCTCATCAAGTGGAGTTGGTCTTCCTATCGTCGGTTGGGATTGGGGGCGGAAGACGATTTGTGTTGGATTAGTGGGAGCGCGGCTTGATGTGATGTGCGGTCGGACTGTTGGACCTTCCATCGGTTGGCCCAAACTGATTGGCGTGGAGAGTTGATGGAACGAGGGCAATCCCATCGGCCGCAACAGCGGTAAGAGCAGTAACACGGCGGTGACCAGGGCCTGCAACCCGAAAGAGGTAATGGTGGTCCATCCGCGGCGTGAGCGCTCTGCCCAAGACGAATCGAGTGTGTCAGAAAATATACTTCTCTCAAGCATTGCTCTGTCAGACATGGTGTCCTCCAAAAATGGAATGCTGTTGTTGCTAAGGACACCAAAACCTTGATCGACGGGGCGACCCTGAGAAATAAAAAAGACCGCGCACTGCGCGGTCTTTTTGGAACTTTCCCGACACCTGCGGTGTCCCGGAAATTACTTAGGTGGCTCGGTTGGCTTCGGCGTCACCGGCTTGGGACTGGTGGGCCTGGGGGTCGCGGGTTTGGCGGTCGCTCCAGGAGCGGCGGGCGCCGGCACACCGGACTGAGTATTATAGAGGTCCACTACGGCTTTGGTAATGTCGCCTCCGTCGCCATACCAAAGGATCGGGCTCTGCGGCCAGGGGTTCGAAGTATCCACGATCATGGCAAAGCCGCTTTCCTGTGCGTGCTTCACGATAACCGGGGCCATCTTCTGCAGAATGCGCTGGAAAATCTCTTTCTGCTGGTTCTGTGCATCTTCCTGGGCATCCTGCACGGAACGATCGAAAGACTTCTTCTTCGTTTCGATCTGCTTCATCAGCGTGGCTTTAGCATCCTCATTCAGCTTTTCGCTCTGGGTCTGATATTGCTTCTGCAAACTTTCAAGTTCGTCGTTCTGAGCCTTCAGCTCGTTTTGCTTGGGCTCGAGCTTTTTTCGCAAAGCTTCGAAGTCACGCTGCCCTTCGTTGGTGCCGACCACGGCTTGCTCAATGTTGATGGTCCCAATTTTGGAGCCGGCGGCACCGGTGGCGATGGGGGCGGAGGGTGTCGCTGCGGGGGAAGTGGCCGGACCCGCGGGGACGGCGGCGCTACTGGTTTGGGCGAAGGCGGAGATCATCGAGAACGCCGCAATGGCCAGGAAAGAACGCAGAAGCTTGCTTGTCATTGGATCGCTTAAACTCCTTGGAACACGATTCCGCGAAACTGAACTCCGCAAAACCATGGTTCCGGGCGCAACTTAGATTTACCCTTTTCAGGCAACGCTGGGAAGGCACACTGAAATGCCAGCATCACACGCCGGGGTTGCGGACGTGTCGTCCACCCTTGGTCAGCTTTCTGCAATGGTGTGGATCGAAGTCATTATAGAGAGCGTGGTCGGGCGGCGTCAAACTGGTTCTGATGATCATGAAGCAGTGGATCAGCAGTAACGGCCGCGAGAAATGAACGAGAGAGTCCGCTCCAGGAAGTAGTCTCACGCACGATCTCGGGATTTCCGGCGTGGATATTCGTTCTAAACCAACTGGCCCAGGGCTGGAAAATCTATATTGTCGTGATCCAGTTGCCCTTCCGCTGCAATCCTGTTTTGAACTTCTAATCCATTTCTGGAAACACTCCCTTTAGTGCAACTCTGTTTCGGCTGCGTTTGAGGGCTTTCTAATTAGAATCGGGCTGTGATTAAGGGCTCCTTATGAGAATTTTGATGGCGGAAGACGATGCGGCACTGGCCAGTTTTGTGCGCCAAGGGTTGCAGGCGGAGCACTACACGGTAGACGTGGCTGAAGATGGGGAGCGGGCGCGGGCCATGGGAAGCGAGATTGACTACGATCTGGTGATTCTGGATCTGAATCTGCCGCGGGTAGATGGGGTGGCAGTATTGCGCCATTTGCGGCTGAAGCGGCCGACTCTGCCGGTGCTGGTGCTGACGCTGCGCACCCGGGTGGAAGACCGAGTGCAGTGTCTGGATACGGGAGCGGATGATTATGTGCCTAAACAACTTTCGTCCGCCTCGCTGGACATTCTTCACCTCCAAGATGACTTAATTGCGAAGATCAAAGCGGCGGCCGAGTCGCGGCATTCTCCCGAAGCCCTCATGGTCCCGCGAAAGCCTTCCCGGGCGGTGGCAACGCCGATTCGCGATGCTTCGCTTTCACCTCTCGCGATTGTCGCTATCGGAGTCTCGACTGGCGGTCCCAAGGCCTTACAAGACATTCTTCCGCTTCTTCCTGCGGACGTGTCAGTTCCGATTCTGGTGGTGCAGCACATGCCATTGGGCTTTACTGCGCCCTTTGCCAAGAGGCTCGACAATCTTTGCTCCATTTCAGTGCGCGAGGCGGGACACGGGGAGGCCGTCCTGCCGGGTGTGGTCTACCTTGCTCCCGCGGGATTCCACTTGACGGTGGAGCGGGGTGGTTCGCGAACTGCGATTTGCCTCTCTGAGAAACCTGAGCATCAGTTGCACGTTCCCTCGGTGGATATAATGATGCAGTCGGTCGCCTCCACCTTTGGCCCGCTAGCCATGGGAATCATCATGACCGGCATGGGATCGGATGGAGCGCAGGGAATGACCGCCATCCATCGGGAGGGCGGTATCACGATAGGTCAGGATCAGCCGAGTTGTACAGTTTACGGAATGCCCCGCGCTTGCGCGGAGATGAGAATCCTTGACCGGGTGGTGCCGCTATCGCAGATTCCCCATGAGATTCTCCAAGCCACGCGTTACCGTAAGGCCAGTGTCAGTTAATCAGATGCTCCGGAATCAAACGGATCCCGATCCAGAACGTTGCGCACACGCTGCAGGAGTGTCGCGACCGAAAAAGGCTTGGCAAGGTATTCCTTCCGGTAAGGGGAGAGATCGCACCCGGTGAACTGTTCCGCATAGCCGCTCATCAGCATGATCCGAACCTGGGGACACAAAACGAAGAATTTCTGCGCCAGTTCATGGCCACTTATTCCCGGCATAACGACATCGGCGAGGATCAGATCCACCTCCTGCGAGGATTCCCGGTAGGCCGTTAAGGCATGAGTCGCGCTTTCCGCAATCATCACTCTATAACCGGCCGACTGCAGAACTTCGCTGGTTGCCTTTCGTACTACTGCTTCGTCCTCAACCAGCAGAATCGTTTCGTTGCCGCCCCATTGAAAGGCATGGACCAATCCTGCGGCGATGGCGTTCTCAAAGTTAAGGCTGGACGCAAGCCCCCGCAGATTGCCTTCGCCTTCGCCCTCCGGCGTTGCGTGTTCGACACTGGCTTCAGAAATCAATCTGTTCGCTCCTTAACCACCTACGTAGCACATAGGCAGCCATTCCCTCTTTTCTCGTGCAAACCCCCTCAAGGAATAGGAACCAAATAGCTTAATGGTGAATGGTGAAAATGCGTGGGAGCTCCTCGTCTCCCTAACCGATTACGTTTTTGGGATGCCACGCCGAAGGAGTTCCGATGCGGGAACATGAAGACAGCAGCAACTTGCGCTCTTCGGGGCCGCGCCTGCTTATCACTTGGGGCTGGTGAGAACAGTTTCGTTGGGATCAAGCAAAAGCTTGCGAGTGCCTGCGGGCGCAGACAAATGAAACGGAGTTTCCGGCCCGTCGGCAAACACGCGGCCTAACAGCACTGGCACCTTACCGGAAACAGCTGCGTAGATTGGAACTGATGTGACCAATGTGTCCGGCGCATCTTTTTGTCGCAGGATGCCCGTCGCTTCTAAGATGTTCGCCTTCGCTGCAAACTTGACGGCGTGCAACTCCATTTTGGGCAAAGAAGTGCCATTCACCCAGCCGTCCATGAACCAGTCGAGCGAAGATTTCCCTTCATAGCGCAACGATGGCGGCAGATCCTCGGCGAAAACATCCAACAGTTGGCGAGTGCTGATAGCTTTTCCTTCATATCGCTCGCGAAGCCTGCGCAGAGCCCGCACGAAGAGATCTTCTCCCGCTTCCTGACGCCGACCTGATTGTTTATTCTCCGCCGCTGCATCCTGCAACATCGAGTGCAACATATGGAAGAGCCAGGTTCCGCGTCCGTAGCTGATCGCTTCGTAGCTTTCTGGAAAATGCGAAGAGAAGAGGCGGCTTCCCAGGGTAACGGGACCAGCATCTTTGGGAAGGTTGCCCTCTTTATTCTTTGTGAGCAAATCCTGTCGATATTTGTCCATGATCTGCCGGAAGCCGGTGGGGTTTTTCTCCTGGAGAATCATCAAGGCGCAATAGTTGGCGAGGCCCTCTGAAAACCACTGATCGCGGTAGGTGCTCCAAGTGACGAGATCCCCCCACCACTGGTGCGCTGCTTCATGCGCGGGAACCTGCTGATTTATCAATTCAGCCGAAGGATTCATGCGGAGTCCCTGACGCTCGTCGGGGGTTAGGAACGCGTAGGAAGACAGGAAAATCAAACCTGGCCAGCCCTGGCTCTCGCGGCCTGGAAGCTGCGTCAAAACCAGGTTGCTGTAGGGGAAAGGACCGAAGCGCTCGGAATAATAACGAATGGCACGAGCGGTAGACTCTGCCACGGCAGTCGCATTCCGGGCTGGGGAAAGCGAAAGCGGCGTTATTAAGGGCGGGGGAATTTTTCCATGCGATGGTGTGGGTTCGGATTCAATCTGCGCTGGCGTATTGGGGAAGTCTCGTTCCATGCCGACTGTAGCGTAGGTCTCCACCTTGACATTTCCAGCCTGCGCAGAACCGCGAATATATTTGCCAAGATCGAATCCGGCAACCGGGATGGGGCGCTCCGAAACCCAGTGTCCCGTTTGATCGTTCTCTGCGCTCTGCCGGGAAATCTGTGCCGGTGTTGCAGATGACTTCGATACCGGCACGGGTTTGCCCGTCGCGACCAGCGTCCAACCCGTTGGGTAGTGAAACGTAAGATCGAAATCGGACATAGCCATACCGCGATTGGGGTACCACGTGCCGCGCGCTCCGACGTACAGCAAACCTTTGCCAGCCTCGGCTAATACTTCTCCGCCATAGACGAAGCGCAGGCTGATCTTTTGTCCCTTCCGAGCAGGTTCGGAAAGAATCACGGCCACAAGGTCATTACCGCTGCGTGCGAGCCGGGTCCCTTCGACGGCAGGATTCTGGATGAATTCTACGGCGTGTCCGTCCTGTTCTACGGTTTGAATCTTCAGAAAACGCGAGAGTTCGAAAACCAGAAAATGCGATCCGTCGCGCATCACTTCGAGATTGACCCTCGTCTCTGCGTCGAGTTCCTTGGGTGGTTTCACTTGCGCATCAATTACGTAACTGCGCACGAAAATAGGATCCTGACGAGATTCAGTTTCCGTGGGTACAGTCTGAACCGTCTGCGCCAGGACGGAATGGCCTGAAGCGGCGGCACCTGCTGAGAATGAGGTCCAGACGTCGTAATAGAGGGCTCCGTCTTCCGCGGTTTTGGGTTGCCCAGCTTCCACCTGTTCTCCCGCAGTCGAGTCGTAAAGAATGTCAAACACGCCCACCGTGTTGCCCTGAAGACGCACATGCAGCATGTGGTCGGCCGGATCCACCCCGTTCCCGGCAGAAGCTTCCCGGACCGTAGGCGGCAGCATCTCGCTGAAATTCGCCAGCAATCTCATAGCGTCCACCTGGGCCAGGTTGTGTGCGGTTTCATCCCATCGGGCAACAAACCCCGGAGCATCCTCCGGAGCTCTGAGGCCGGGCTGCAATTCTGCGGCGGTGTCGTCATTGAAGCGGAAGTAGGCTGTGGTGAATCGCTCTTCGAGTATCGCCATGCCCGTGAAGAGACTCATGGACCTCCGCTCCACTTCGTTGGGAGGGACCAGAAGGACTTCTCCATCCCCTTCAAAAAATGCGCCGGTAATTCTGCCAAGCACGTCCCGTGTGAACGCGATGGTCCCGTCTTCGAGAGTGATATGGATCGCGGGTCGATCGATGGAGCTGTCGCGCACCCGGAAAACCCGCGCGCTATCGAGGCCAACACTGCTCAGTTGCAGGTAGAGCGATTCCGCCGGTCCGGGCCGGTGCGCCTGAGTCGGCACGGCCTGAGCGGCGTTTGCCGGGGCGCACGGAAAGACTGCCAGGAAAAGGATAAGCGCTGTGCTGAATCCGGCCAGTGCTGTCGGTACTTTCGTCACGTAGGTGTGTGCGCCCACTGTTGCTAGAATGCGCTTCAATGGGCCTTCGTGTCACTACTTTCGCAATGATGGGGTTGCTGTTCTTGTTCCCGGCGGCATCGGCAGACACGATCCATTTGAAGAATGGCCGAACCATCCTCGTGGAGCACGTCCGAGAAAATGGCAACCGCTATGAGTACGAAATAGGCGACGATACCTATGGAATACCGAAAAGTTCGGTGGAGCGGATCGAAGCGGGCGGAATGCCTGCCAGCGCCGGGTCAACTGGCCCGAACAAGTCAGTGGGAGATCTACCGGCGTTCACCCCGGCAGACAGTCTCGGCAACGCTGGGGACCTTCCCAAGACAATCATTAAGGATGGCAAGATTGATCCCGAAGCCCTCTCTAAACTTGAAGGCAAAGGGAATGCCGAGTTAAGCGCCACGGCTGACTTCATCGCCGGTAAATTCGAATTCGATCACGGTAACATCGATCAGGCCCGCCGCTATTTTGAGAGTGCTCTGCGCTACCAGCCGGAGAATTCCACGGTTCTTGTTTACTACGCGGCGCTCCTGGTGCGCACGGGAAACCCTTCGCAGGCCCTCTCGTATGCCCAGCGGGCGGTGAGCGCATCTCCAAACTCGCCAGACGCGTACACCGTGCTGGGCTATGCTCAGCAGGCATCCGATCGCACCCGCGACGCGGTCGCGTCCTGGAAACATTCCCTGGAGTTGCGCCCCGATCCGGCCGTTCAGCAGTATCTGGCGAAAGCGCAGCGCGAACAGAATGCCGAGACCGATTTTGCCCAGCGCGAAAGCAGCCATTTCGTCCTGCACTACGAGGGCAAGCAAACCTCAGAAACATTTCGTGAACAAATCCTGACCGCGTTGGAATCCGATTACGATGATCTGGCCAGTAATCTGGGCACGCCACCTCGCGACAACATTCTTGTAACCCTCTACACCGAGCAGGCATTTTTTGATGTGACCCGAGCCCCCTCCTGGTCCGGGGCGCTCAATGACGGCAAGCTGCGCATCCCGATCAGCGGGCTGAATTCGGTGACACCCGAGTTAGCGCGAGTCTTGAAACACGAACTGGCGCACTCGTTCATCAATCAGATTTCAGCAGGGCGCTGCCCACCCTGGCTACACGAAGGGATCGCTCAGCTTCTTGAGCCCAAATCCCTGGACAGCGATGGACGGCAGTTGGCTCGATTGTTCAAAGCGCAACGCAATATTCCGCTCAATATTTTGGAAGGAAGTTTTATGCGCTTTTCAGGCGCAGAGGCCTATATAGCCTATGCGGAATCGCTGGCTGCGGTCTCCTACATCAACGACAGCTACGGGATGGGCGATCTCCAGCGCCTCCTTCAACTCCTCAGCCAAGGGAGTTCAACTGAGGCTGCCCTGCGGGCGACTGTCCACTCCGATTATGGCCAACTTGAAGCCGACCTCGCCAAATACCTAACTGATAAGTACGGAGAGTAGGAAAAGAGCCTTCGGATCTGGCAACAGAGCCGGGTAAGCCGCTCGCCTGATTTGCCTGCCACTGCCGCTTGTGCTAGTTTCGGTTTAATCCTGCTCTCGAATGTGTGCTCTATTCCAGCACCGTGTAGCCGAGACTCTGGCCGAGCCGGAGGCTTCAACGACTGCGTTCCCCCTGATTGACGGGGCGGAGATTGCCGCAAACACTTACGGAAAACGCGTGGCCGGAGATTTCTACGACGGCCTGCGAGTGAGCCCCGAACGAGTCTTATTTGGCCTGCTTGATGTTGCCGGACGCCGCGAGACCAACCAAGCCGTCCTCTCCGCCGCACAAAATCTATTCCGGTCTCTCGGAACCGAATTGTTTTCGCGCCCGGACTTCAACGAATCGGAAGCCATGAGCGAACTCTGTCATCGACTCAACCGGGGCGTCATGGAAGCCGCTGGGGGCGTCTGCTCGTGCCCAGGGTTCATTGGCTGCTACCACGAGAGGTTCGGCACTCTCTGCTATACGAATGCCGGACACACGCCAGGGCTGCTGCGCGACAGTACGGGGATTGTCGAACTTCCATCGACAGGCTTGCCCCTGGGTTTGTTCTCGCATGCCACCTGCGACGCTCCCACAGTGGCGCTGGAGAAAGACTCGGTTATTCTGCTGGTTTCGCGGGGCGTCGTAGAAGGCAAGTGCAAAGACGAAAAGGCTGAAGATCTGGAGTATGGCTTGGAGCGGGTAAAAGAGCGCCTGCGAACCGCCGATTCTCATAATCCTCAAACCCTGTCCGCCTCAATTTTGCATGCGGTGGGCGAATTCACCTGTGAGCCGCTGGTCCCGGACGACATGACCGCCTTAGTCTTCGTGCGAACGCCATAGTCAATTCCGCCGATCGGTAGAATATCTATGCAAAGCTGGCTCCCGGGCCGCCCTGAGGTAGTAAAATATCCAAAAGGCTGCAGCCCACTTTCGCCCGCAAGCCCAGAGAGCGTAGCGGCCAACGACAACCTATGAAGAAAATGGTTCTGATAGCGCTCGGCCTGTCACTTGCACCGGTCTTCGCCGCCGGTCAGGTGGTCGAAGAAATTGTGGCGCGGGTGAACAGCTCAATCATCACCCGCTCAGAGTTTCTCCGCAGCAAAGATCAGCTTAAGGATGATGTCAAACAGCAGGATCCGAACAATGCGGACAAGGCTTTCAGCGAGCGCGAGAAGGACATCCTGCGCGATCTTATCGACCAGCAGTTGCTACTTCAAAAGGGCAAGGATCTGGGCATTACTGGCGATACGGACTTGATCAAGCGCCTCGACCAGATGCGCAAGGAGATGAAGCTGGAGACCATGGAAGAGTTGGAAAAGGCCGCAACCGCCCAGGGTATCTCCTACGAGGATTTCAAACAGAACATGCGTAATCAGATTATTACGCAGAAGGTGATTGGCGAAGAAGTCGGATCCCACCTCAACATCACCACCGAAGAACAGGTAAAATTTTACGACCTGCACAAGAATGAACTGGAGCAGCCGGAATCAATCAGACTGAGCGAGATACTGATCGCTCCGCCGAAGCCGGCCGAGAATCCGCCGGGTGATAAACCGGCGGAAAAAACCGACCCTAGCGCCGCGAGCGGCGCCAATTCGAACAGTCAGGGCACTGAGAGCGACGCTGCTAAACAGGCTGCGGAGGCCGCATCTCTATCTGCGGCCGAGGCCAAAGCCAACGAATTGCTGAAGCAGATCCGCGCAGGAGCGAACTTCGACGATGTCGCGAAAAAGAACTCGGCCGGTCCTTCGGCAGCCCAAGGCGGCGACCTTGGCGTCTTTAAGCGTGGGACTCTCGCCAAGGAACTGGAAGACAAGACGTTTGCGATGAAGTCAGGTGAGATTACCGACGTGATCCGTACGAAGCAGGGCTATGTCATTCTGAAAGTTACCGATCATCAAATGGCGGGTATCCCTCCCATGAAGGACGTGGGCCCTAAAATTCAGGACGCACTCTATTACGAGAAGCTGCAACCTGCGCTTCGCGCCTATTTGACGAAGCTGCGCGAAGAGGCCTACATCAAAATCCAGGAAGGCTACGCCGACTCCGGCCGCAGCGCGAACCAGACCGAGCCAATTGAAACCGCCGCCGCGAAAGAGACCGACGCCAAGAACTTGAAGAAGAAGAAAAAGAAGTTCCTGCACATACTCTAGAAGACGCTCGCATTCCTACCCGGTTCACCGCCCTCGTGCTTTCTGATTTACACTCTGGATAGCATGAAAGATTTCTATATCAGCGAGTGTACGCGGCACGAAAACAAGATCGTCACCTCCAACTTTGTTGTCGTATCGAAACAGATCAAGCCGAAGAAAACCGGGGAACCCTACCTCGCTCTAACCCTCGGCGACCGCAGCGGGCAGCTCGAAGCCAAGATGTGGGACAACGTGGAGGAAGTCCTCACGGTTTTTGAGCAGGACGACTTTCTCAAGATTAAAGGTCTGGTCAATAAGTACAAGAACCGCTTCCAGCTGACCATCCACAAGCTGCGCAAGTTGGGAGATTCGGAGATTGAATTCGCTGACTATCTTCCCAAGACAACCAGAGACATCGACGAGCTGTGGCAGGCTCTCACCAATTTTGTCGATTCGTTCCAGAATGCCCATCTGCAGGCGTTGGTGCGCGCCTTCATGTCTGATCCGGAAATCGCGTCTGCCTATCGCAACGCTCCCGCTGCCAAGACCCTGCATCACGCTTATATCGGCGGCCTGCTCGATCACGTGGTTTCTCTCTTTCGCTCCTGTGACCTGATCTGCCGAAATTATCCTCAGGTCAACCGCGACTTGTTGCTGACGGGCGTATTTCTTCACGACATCGGCAAGATTCACGAACTGGCTTACAATCGCTCGTTTTCCTATACCACCCGCGGCCAGTTGCTCGGGCACATGGTGATCGAATTGGAGATGTTGCAGGCCAAGCTTGCACTCGTTCCCGGCTTCCCGAACGAGCTCAAAACCTTGCTCGAGCATCTCATCATCAGTCACCACGGCGAATACGAATTCGGCTCGCCAAAGTTGCCGATGTTTCCGGAAGCGCTTCTGCTGCACTACATGGATGATCTGGACTCGAAGATGGAGGCAATGCGCGCCCATTTCGAACGTGAGGCCGATCTCGAAAGCCCGTGGACCAGCTACAACGCTTCCCTCGGACGTCCGTTGCTGAACAGCGCGAAGTTTCTTGCCACAAAAGCGGCTCCCGAGAACTCTTCCGAGTCGGAGGCTGAGTCCGATCCGGAAAACGTCACTGAATCGCGAGAAAAAGCTCCCACGCTGCCGGGATTCGAGTCTTAGCATCGATTCGGGGCGCGATCGCATCATGCTCGACTTTACCCGATTCGAAATTCTTACCTTTGATTGCTACGGCACTCTCATCAACTGGGAAGAGGGGATACTTCGGTGCCTGCGCCTAATCCTGACGGCACACTCAAGGGAAGCAGACGAGGTTACGATCCTGCGGCTGTACGGAGATTTTGAGGCCAGGGCCGAGAGCGGGGAGTATCGCAGCTACAGAGACGTTATGCAATCTGTCGTCGGCGAATTTGGAAAACAATTTGGATTCGCACCCGATGTTCAGGAGTCCCGTTCGCTGGCTGAATCCCTCAAGGAGTGGAAACCGTGGCCTGACACGCTAGACGCCCTCCGAGTGCTTTCGAGCCGATTTCGGCTGGCAATCATTTCCAACGTGGACGATGATCTTTTCGCGGCCACTCGCCCGCAGTTGGAAGTAGATTTCGCACAAATCGTCACGGCCGAGCAGGCGCGCGCTTACAAGCCGTCCTCGAAGATCTTCGAACTCGCATTGAGCCGCATTGGCGTTCCTGCGCATCGTGTTCTTCATGTTGGCCAAAGTCTTTATCATGATGTGATTCCGGCGCAGTCGCTGGGTCTGGCTACGGTTTGGGTCAACCGCCCATCAGCCCGGCGCGGAGTCGGAGCTGTTAAAGAGGCCGCAGCGTGTCCGGACTTGCAGGTGGGCAGTCTTGCTGAGCTTGCCGCCTATTGCGTGCAGCGCTGATCCCTGAAGGTTTTCCCCTCTTATGGAGCCCACAAATCGTTGGTAGTGGTTCAGTTTGGAAACTGAACCACTACCAAATCGTTAAGAGACGCGTTCCTTGACAGCGACATCAGGTAGAATCGAGCACTTATGCTGCGCTACTTCACAGCCGGAGAGTCTCACGGCGAAGCTTTGGTCGCTTTCCTTTCGGGGCTGCCCGCCGGACTCAAAGTGGATCAGAATTTCGTGGACCGCGAGCTGTGGCGCCGGCAGCAAGGCTATGGCCGCGGCGGACGGATGAAGATTGAGCGTGATTCCGCTCATATTCTCTCCGGGATTCGCCACGGCATGACCATCGGCTCGCCCATTTCCGTTCAACTTGAGAACCGAGATTGGAAAAATTGGCAGGAGGCCCTGCCCGTTGGCGAAGGCGATCCTGCTCGTCATAAGCGCGTAGGGTCTCCGCGACCTGGACACGCAGACTTGGCGGGAGCATTGAAATACAATTTCCCGGAGGCGCGCTACGTTCTGGAGCGGGCGTCGGCCCGGGAGTCGGCGGCGCGGGTCGCCGTGGGAGCGATCGCAAAAGCTTTTCTGCACGAGCTTGGTATGGAGGTTTTAAGTCACGTTGTCGCCGTAGGCAATGTCGCGGTGCAGAAAGAAGTTCAGTGGAAGCAGATTCAGGCTCTATACCATCAGGAAGAAATCTTGCTGAATTGTGCTGACCCGGAAATTCAGCGACGTATGAAAGACGAAGTCGACAAAGTGCTCAAGACAGGCGACTCCCTGGGTGGAGTTTTCGAGGTGGTCGCCCATGGGGTCGCTCCAGGCTTGGGTACTTATGCGCAGTGGGACGAACGGCTCGATGCTTTGCTGGCCGGCGCGGTCATGTCGTTGCAAGCGGTGAAGGCAGTTGAAATCGGCTCCGGGGTCGCGGCTGCTGCTTCTCCCGGCTCCGCGGTGCACGACGAAATCGGCTATGGTCAGCCGGCAAATTTTACAGCGTTTACTCGTGCTCGTAATAATGCAGGTGGAATTGAAGGTGGAGTTTCCAACGGAGAAGAAATACGAGTGCGGGGCTACCTGAAGCCTATTTCCACTTTGCGGCGGCCTCTGCAATCGGTGGACTTCGCCACCCGTGAACCTGTACGGGCTGCGTATGAGCGCTCTGACGTGTGTGTAGTGCCAGCCGCGGGAGTAGCCGCCGAAGCCATGGTCGCACTCACACTGGCTCGCTGCGCGCTCGACAAATTCGGCGGCGACTCCATGGGAGAGACCCTGCGCAACTTTCAGGGGTACCGCCAGCAACTGGAAAACTACTGATGATCTATCCCATCGTTAAGTTCGGAGATCCCGTCCTCGAGAAGCCGGCCGAACAGGTCACGGTCTTCGATGAAGAACTTAGAAAGCTGACGGAGGACATGTTTGAATCGATGTACGCCGCCCGCGGCGTCGGATTGGCAGCGCCTCAGATCGGAATCTCGCGCCGCATCGCCGTGATTGACATCACCTTCAAGGAGGATCCCGATGCAAAACTTGTCCTCATTAATCCTGAGATCATCCACAAACAAGGCCGCCACTCCCAGAGCGAAGGTTGCCTAAGTATTCCCGACTTCCGTGAAAATGTGAGCCGGGCCCACGTGGTAACTATCCGCGCTCAGGATTTGACGGGGAAGATTTTCGAGAAGACTGGCGAAGAGTTATTGGCTCGCGCCTTCCAGCACGAAACCGATCACCTGAATGGCAAGCTCTACATCAGCCACATTAGCGCCCTCAAACGTGACTTAATCAAGCGCAAAATTCGCAAGCTGGTCAAAGCGGGAGAATGGTAGAAGAATTGATGATTGAGTGATTGTGCAATTGGCCGAATGCTTTCGGCGGCTACGTCCCGGTTCAATTGCTCAATTATCCGATTACTCGATTGCCCAGTGCCTCAATCCCTCAATCTCGCGTTTTGCGGAACACCTCGCTTTGCCGTTCCCACGCTGGTCCGGCTTGTCGAGACTGGGTTCGCTGTCGGACTGGTAGTCACGCAGCCGGATCGCCCCAAGGGACGGGGCCTTGAACTCGTTGCTTCCCCGGTCAAGCAATCCGCTTTGCAGTTGGGAGTGCCCGTCGTCCAGCCTGAAACTATCAAGAACAACACTGACTTTCGCGCTCAGCTCTCCGATCTCAAGCCCGACGCCATCATTGTGGTTGGCTATGGCCGCATCATTCCGCAATGGATGCTCGACCTTCCCCCGCTAGGGAACATCAACCTGCATGCTTCGCTCTTGCCGAAATATCGAGGTGCCGCGCCCATTCAGTGGGCGATCGCTCGAGGCGAGAGCATCACCGGAGTCACGACCATGAAGATCGACTCTGGCCTGGACACCGGCGACATTCTTCTGCAGCAGGAAATACCCATCACTGCGGACGACACGGCGGAAACTCTGGCAGCGAAGTTGGCGGCGATTGGCGCGGATCTCATCGTTACAACGTTACAAGGTTTGCAAGGCGGGACGATGCGCCCGCGCAAGCAAGACAGCTCAAAGGCAACACTCGCGCCTATCCTCAGGAAAGAGGATGGTCGTATGGATTTTTCTCACAAGGCGGGGGAAATCCTGAACCGATTGCGAGGTTTTCAGCCGTGGCCGGGGGCATACTCGCAGTTTCGCGGCAAGAATTTACAGCTATGGCAAGCGGCTCTGGCCGACCGAGCGTTGTCACCTTCTGAATTAAGAGTAGAAGGCGATCGTCTTTTCGCCGGATGCGGCGAGCGCACGGCCATCGAGCTCCTCGACCTGCAACTGGAAGGGAAAAAGCGGACTGCGGCCTCTGACTTTATTCGCGGCTATCGTCCACTACCCGGCGAGAGACTTGGTATCTGGGACGAGACGAAATGAGAAGACGAAATCTTTCTCGGCGACCGCTCCTTCCGTCATACTGAACTGAGTGGCCAGATCAAACAGAGACTCGCAGTCCGCAGTTTCGCCCGCTCGCGCTGCTGCTTTCGACATCCTCCTGCGCGTCGAGCGCGAATCTTCTTATTCCGCGGAACTTCTTCACTCCAAAGCCTGCGCCGCGCTCACGCTAGTGGATCATTCGCTGGCCACGGAACTGGTCATGGGCGTGCTTCGCTGGCGGTCTCTTCTGGATTCCCAAATCTCCGAAGTCTCCTCCCAGCCCCTCGGCCGGCTGGATCCCGAGATTCTCACGGCATTGCGTCTCGGCGTTTACCAACTCCGCTGGCTTAATCGCATTCCGGTGCGCGCTGCCATTAACGAGAGCGTAGAGCTCGTCAAGCGAGCCCGCAAACGCTCCGCTGCTTCCTTCGTCAATGCCGTTCTGCGCAAGCTCGCTGCCGTCCAGGAATCGGGCGATAGAGGTCTACCGCCAGCAATCGAGAGTTCTTCCGCCGAACAACTCGCTGCCAGCGCCGCCCATCCGCAATGGCTCGTCGAACGGTGGATTCACTCCTATGGATTCGGAGCTGCAATTCGGATTTGTCAGCACAATCAATCAGTGCCTGTGACCGCAATCCGTCTTCGTTATCCAGAGGCAGAAGGTCAACTCCTCGCCGAAGGAGTCGCTGTGGTGCCCGGTGTTTTCCTCGCTTCGGCGCGACGAGTTCTACATGGAGACATTACAGCGTCGTCCGCCCTTCGATCCGGTAGATGTGTTATCCAGGACGAAGCTTCGCAACTCGTTGCGGCTCTGGTCGGCCGCGGAGTAAGCATTCTCGATTGTTGTGCGGCGCCTGGGGGCAAGGCTCTCGCTATCGCCGATCGCAATGCTGGCTCAGGCATTACTGCTGTTGATCTCCATTCTCACCGCGCGCGTCTGTTGCGTCGATTGCTGAGTGCTGCGAATGCTTCTAATGAAGGGGGCGAGGGAAATATCGACGTGGTTGCGGCCGATGCGCGGCATCTCCCTTTCGTGGCAACTTTTGATCGAGTTCTCGCAGACGTGCCCTGCTCCGGCACGGGCACTTTTTCCCGGAACCCGGAGATCAAGTGGCGCCTCATACCCAAAGATCTGGTGGAGTTGCGGGTGCGCCAACTCGCGATCCTCCGCTCTGGTCTGGCTCGAGTTGGCCCTGGCGGGCGGCTGATTTATTCCACGTGTTCTCTGGAAAGAGAAGAAAACGAAGATGTCATCGAGTGCGCGCAGGCGGAGGGCTTGCGGTTCCGTGTGCTCGACTGCCGCAGCGAACTTGGGAAGCTCAAGGAGGAAGGTGAACTGGTATGGGAGGACCCTTCTGCGCTGATGAGTGGCCCTTATCTTCGCACAGTGCCGGGCGTGCATCCGTGCGACGGATTCTTCGGCGCAATCCTGGAGAAAATTTGAGCGCGGCTGGCAGGCGTCATCGAAGGCGGTCCGCAGTTTTTCCTACCGCACTTCGAAGTTCACTGTAGTACCGGATAGAACTTTCTGCCCCGCCGGGGGGGTCTGTGTGACGATCATACTTGCCGGAGATGGCTGAGCGGGAATGTTGGACGGGGACGGTGGGTTATTCGGAGCGGCTATGCTCGGAACGTCAGGAGACATGCTCACGTTTCCGAGTTTGAATCCCGCATCCTGCAGGGTGCGGCTGGCGCTGCCCAACGGCTGACCGGCGAAACTTGGCATTACATAGGCCGGAGGATCGAATGCGACGGTTACCAGCAAGCTGGTCTTTGGCGCGGCCACTTGATTCGCGTTGGCCGGCGGACTCTGCGCCAATACCTGGTCGGCTGGCGTTCCAGGAAACTGCATCATGGCCGTCGACGCCAAATCTAATCCGCGGCGACGAAGATTCCATTCGGCCGCGCGCTCGCTTTGGTTTGTAACATCGGGAATTGCCACCCGCTGCGTTCCCAGACTCTGCGCCACGCGCAACTGCCATCCCCTGCGAACCTTTGTCCCAGGCAGCGGCCGCTGCGTCATGATTCGTCCCTCGGGAATTCGAGAGCTGTAATAATGCCGCTCCACGTCGATCTGTAATCCGAGGCCGGCAACAGATCGTCCCGCCTCCGCCGGCGTAAGTCCAACGATAGCGGGCACCTCCACTTCCTGCCCGTGAATTGCAAAACGCATTGCCGTCAATGCAGAGACTAGGGCCACGACCACAAGAGTCAGCGCCAGTATTGCAAAGCGGAAGATAGATTTCATATGCAGAAGCTTTCAGTGTCATCGGTCCTGCCGCCGTAGTCGACGGGCGGCAGGCTTAACCGGTTAGTGTGTTTCGTCCGCGCCAGGAGTGTTATCCGGCGTATCAACCTTCTGTGCAACAGGTCCTAATGGGGCTGGTGGCGGCTGGAATTGCCCTGGATCTTTCCCCGCCATGGCGCTGGCCATGAAGTTCATCCAGATCGGCAGTGCGGCGTGCGCTCCCGTTTCTTTAGCGCCCAGCGTTTTCTTCTCGTCGAAACCCATCCATACACCGCACGTCATCGCGGGCGAGAATCCCACGAACCAGGCATCTGTAAAATCGTTGGTCGTGCCCGTTTTTCCCGCGACTGGGAAAGGCAATTTAGCTGCCGCTACTGCAGTTCCATGCAGCACTACCTCCCGCAGCATCGCAGTCATGATTCGTGCAGTGCGCGCGCTGATTACATCCTTCACATCGGGATAATCCTCTTCGAGCACTCGCCCTTCATAATCAGTCACCTTGGTTATGTAACGCGGTGTGACGCGCACGCCGTCGTTCGGAAAGACACTGTAGGCGGAAGTCTGCTCGATCAGAGTGATTTCCGCCGATCCCAGCGCGACCGGCAGATAAGGAGGGAGCTTGGCCGTAATTCCGAAGCGCTCCGCGGTTTCAATCACGCTCTTGATCCCGACTCTACTGGCCAGTTTCAGCGCCGGAATATTGCGGGAGTGCGCCAGCGCGCGGCGCAAGGTAATGATGCCTTCAAACTTCTCGTCATAATTGTGCGGAGAATACGGACCGGAAGCGGTTTCGAAGGTTACGGGCTCATCCAGAATCGTATCGTCCGGGCTTCCACCTTTGTCGATCACCGTGGTGTAAACATAGGGCTTGAAAGAAGATCCCACTTGCCGCAAAGCCTGCGTCACGCGATCGAATTTCGATTCGCTGAAGTCACGCCCCCCGACCATCGCTTTGATTCCGCCGGTCGTGTTGTCAATCGCCACCAGGGCTCCTTGCGCTCCCGAGTCCTGTTCCAGGCTCACTCGCGCCGCGCCGTTGGCGCTCAGCGACAGTATTCTCACATAGCACACGTCGCCAGGTTTCAGGAGATCCTGAATCTTGCTCTGCGTCCAAGCGACATCTGCTTGCCCCATGGCAGCGGAGTAGCGACCAAATTTTAAGGTCGCGATCCCAATTCCGGAGGAAGTGACGAGCGCGTGGACGTAACCGTTCATTTCCGGTTCATCATCCCAGTCAGGGTGCTGGTATTTGTCCATTACCCTTCCTTCGGCCACGACGTTTTCCAAATGCCCTTTCCAGCCATGTCGCCGCTCGTAGGCGGCCAGACCATCGAGCACCGCCTGGTTTGCCCACCTTTGCAGATCAACATCCAGCGAGGTGTACACCTTCAATCCACCTTCGTGCACCTGGTCGGCTCCGTACTTGTTTTCGAGATACCGCCGGATCTCCTCGACGAAGTAAGGTGCCAGCGAGTTGGGGTCATGCTGGAGATGCAAAGCTAGGGACGCGGAACGGGCATCGGCCGCCTGAGCCGCCGTAATCTTGCCATCTTCGAGCATGGCATCGATTACAAGCTTGCGGCGCTTCATCGCGAGATCGGGATTCTTGATTGGCGAATAGATTCCCGGCCCCTTGGGCAAACCGGCCAGCAGCGCGGCTTCTGGTAGAGTCAGACTTCGAGCCGGCTTGCTGAAGTAGTACTCGGACGCCGCCTCAAACCCATATACTCCGTGCCCCAGAAAAATCTGATTGGCATATAGCGTGAAGATCTGCGGCTTGGTGAAGCGCCTCTCAATCTGGATGGCCAGCATCGCCTCCTGCACCTTGCGATGGAACGAGCGATCGGGGGAAAGAAAAAGATTGCGCGCCAGTTGCATGGTGAGGGTGGACGCGCCCTGCACTTTGCCACCGGACTTAATGTCGCGGTAGGCCGCCCCTACAATGCGCCAAAAATTGATCCCCGAGTGCCGGTAGAAATCTTTGTCCTCAATCGAGACCAATGCGTCGCGCAGAACTGGGGCAAAATCGTCGTAGCTCGCTACTACCCGCCGTTGCAGGGCAAATGATCCAATCACGCGTTCGTGGTCGTCATACAACTCCGTGATCGAACTCGGGCGGTAGGCTTCGAGAGCCTCTACCTGAGGCAAGTCGGTAGTGTAGACAAGCAACAGTCCAGCGGTTGCTCCCACCAGGGCGGAAACCAGCACCAGTAGGCTGAACAAAACACGGCCCACAAACTTCCGTCCGGCAATCTCCACCGGTGGAAGATCTTGGTAGAGCGATTTCATGGCGAGTGGCTTCAGAATAGCAGGGTGCCAAATGGTCCGATAGTCGCAAGTCGGAACGGAGAAAAAAATCGCGCACCTATAAGGTGCGCGACAAAACCCATAAAGAAATCACACTAGCTTGCCCGGCTCTTTAGCACCTCGATTGCCTTGTGCAATTGATCATCCTGCGTATTCTTCGGCTTGGCCTCTGGTTCCGGCGCGGAAGGTTCCTGTTCTTCATCCTCCGAAATAGCGTTGTCGATTTCGTCCGCCACCAGAACGTTGGGGGTCACCGCGGTTTCCTGAATGGCCTTCCCGCTTGGCGAATAATATTTCGCTACCGAGAGAATCAGCGCACCTCCGTCCGGCAAATCGATGGTTTTCTGTACCGATCCGTCGCCGAATGTTTTGTCGCCGACAACGTCGCCGCGGGCATTCTCCAGGACTGCCGCAGCCACAACTTCGGCTGCCCCGGCCGTTCCCTTGTTCACCAATACGGCGAGAGGAAGCGAAGTGATTGCCTTCGCAGGATCGGCATTGAATGCCTCTCGTGGAAACTTCTGCCCTTGGAGATAGGTGATAGTGCCGTGGTTCAGGAAAAGATTGGCGGTGGCAACGCCCTCGCTTTCTTCTCCATCCGACGTATTTCGCAAATCCAGAACCAGTTTCTTGGCTCCCGATTTTTCCAGTGACTTGATCTTCCCGGCTATTTCCTGGCTCTTGCCTTTGGTCAATGCGTCGACCTTGATGTAGCCTATGCCGTCTTCCAACATTTTGTCGGAGACCGGAGGAATGCTGACGATGTCTCGCGTGATCACCATCTTCTGCGGTTCGGCTTTGCGCGCCCGCACTACCGAAACATTTACGGTCGATCCCGGAGTTCCGGCCAGGGCATCCCGAATCTCGGGCAGCGACATGTCCCGCGTGCTCTGACCTTCAATCGATTCAAATATGTCTGTCGCCTCGATCCCGGCTTTCTCCGCCGGCGATCCTGGGAGCACAGAAACTACGTCCGCATATCCGAAGCGCTTGGATACAGTGGCCCCAATCTCACCTTTGGCTGATGATTTGTGCGCTTTGAAAGCTTTGTAGGCTGCAGGTGTCAGGTAGCTGGAGTTCGCGTCCAGCGACTCCACCAAGCCGTGCAGTGCTCCGTCTGTCACCTTGGGAATGTTCGGGTCTTCGACGTACTCACTTTGTACGCGCGACAGTACTTCGCTATAGACCTGCATTTGCCGGTAGGAGCCGTCGCCCGAAGACGCATGCACGCCTCCGAGCGAACCCACGACCACAAAAAGTAATACAGCAAAGGACGCAACCAGAATCGCAGCTTTAATTTTCATGGACATCGAATTTTTCGTTTCTAGAAAATGAAGTTTACTTCCGGGGAAGTTAATTCTCATTATATCTGGTAGATGCTGCTTTTTGTCTGCTGGCTGCCCGTGTTCCCGGTTCTCCGGTAACCTCGCTCTAATTCGGGGCTGCACACAGGATTAAGACGAATCAGACCCAGGTTCGTTATCGCGGTTCCTCTAGGACAGTGGCTTGAAATGCAGGGTGACTACGCTTTGCACCGATACGGCATGACCGTTCATCGAATAGGGCTTGAATCGCCACTGTTTGACCGCGTCAATAGCCGCCCGCGCAAAGACTAGCGACCCCTGCAGGAACTTGGCATCCTGTACTGCACCGTCGCGTCCAATCAGTATCTGCAGCACCACACTACCCTTTTGCCCGCCGACTCTTGCCGCGTCGGGATATACCGGATCAACCGGCTGCGACAGCAGATCCCACGCCGCGGATTCCGGGAGAATCACCGGCTCAATCGATGACATCGCCGCCTCCACCGGCTTGGCTCCGCTGGCGTCCGGTGTCATGGAGGCTATCTGTGACTTCAGGCTTGACGGGATGGCAGCATCAGCACCGGGGGGAAGTGCGCGCGGCACCACACGTTGCACCGGAGGTGCGACGGGCCGCGGCCGCTCCTGCGGGGCTGTTGGGGGCAGCACTGTCGGATTCGATTGTGACACCGCGGCGCCTGCCCCCTCCGGCGAAGCTATCGTCAAGCCTCCCGGGCTGGATGCGGCTGGCTCTTTGATCTGGCCTTCCACAACCTGCTGCTGATCTCCTTCGACCGATCCACCCTGGCTTTGCACCGCGGACGAATTCTGTTCCACAGGCGTTTGTAAATTGGCTGCTTCGGCGCCCTTTATCGGTTTTGCCGTGGGGTCAATCACTGCCAGCACGCGAATCTGCGACGGGTCCGTGGTTGCGTCTGGAATGTTCGCCGTCACCGGGAGCTTGTATTCGTCACCTTCCTGGCCAAAGCTTTCGTGCTGGGTTACCGCTGGCGGCACTTGCACAGGCTGTGGATTCAGCCAACTCCTCCCAGCATGCGTTGTGTTGCGATAGATCGACACGAGGCTTCCCCGCGTTCGTGGCATGCCAACCAGCAAGAGACATGCCGCTGCTAAAGCGAGTCCAACGATAATTTTACTTCGCCGCGGGCGAGCCTCAACCGCGGTTCCGGGATCTTCTCCACCCATGTAAGAGAAGAGGGCGGCTTCAGATTCCGCCTCTTTTCGCGACTCCCGATCCGGCGCCCTATTTTCTTCAGTTTGCGGCACCGTCGGGGCGCTGGAACTCGGGGTCTCGCCATACGCCAGCAATTCGTTCTGCGGTGAAGCCGCAGGAGAAGAGGGCGGATCCGGTTTGGTCAACCGGGCTTGCAGCGAGGCCCAGCCGTCTAGCGCTCTCCGAGGTTCGACGGCCGGTGGCGGTGCTGCTGGGGTATTTTCCACCGAGGCCGCCATTGGCTCAAGTTCGGTGAGCGCGTCAACTTCTGAGGCCACTGCCTTGTCGATCGACTTCTGAACCTCACATTCCGTGTCGAACTGCGCCCCGGGTGCTGAACTTGCTGAGTGTAGAAATTCTCCCGCGCGGAAGGTCTTTTCGGCTTCCTGGGGAGGCGAAGCAGGTACTGAAGAGGAAGCCGCTCCCGCCGCTGCTGCTGCAGCCATCACTGCCGTTTCCTTCACCGTCGATTGAACTGGGGGCTCCAGCGGCCGCTGCGGAGGCGATGACTGCCTCGCACGAATCAATTCGCACGCTGTGGTCATCGTGCCCCGCACTTGCTCCGGCTGAATCGGTCTGACCAGAACTGAGTTGGCTCCAGCCTGCAATGCCTGTGGCAGGCTGGCATCATCGCTTACGATCGCCAGAGTAAGGGGGCGCTGCGCCGCCTTTTGATCGCGCGCCGTTTTCAGCAGAAACGTCGCCTCGGGCTGATCCTCCCAGTCGGTGATCACAATCTGGAATAGTTGAGTTGTGACCCTTTCTACCGCATCGACTGCGCTGCGGCAGTACTCTCCCTCGATGCCGAGATCGGTCAGCACCTGCCAGATCGGCTGTACCATCTCTTCATTCGACGAGAATAGGAGGCAGCGCAAGGGCATACTATTCCAGACTAGGCAGCCCCGGTAACCGCGGCAAGTTACCGAGGTGGACGGCAATCTCGGCCACGATGTGCGCAAGTACATGTCCCCAAGTCACCGCTGCGCGTAGGAAGCCAGGGTGATTTAGAATGCTCGGTCCTTGCGACGGCGCGGTTGGCCGCGTTTTGCACGAAGCAACCATGACCTTGCGCGAACAGAACTATTGGCTTACCACGACCGGGATGCCGACCACAGACGCTTCCCGCCCGTTACCCCAGCACGTGGATGTTGCCGTAATCGGCGCTGGGTTTACTGGCCTTTCAGCCGCCCGTACACTCGCCAGGCGCGGCGCGCAGGTCGCCGTCTTCGAGAGCGAAACCATCGGCTGGGGCGCGAGCTCTCGCAACGGGGGCATGGTGCTTACCGGCATGAAGTTGGGCGTGAACCAGCTCATATCGATGTACGGACGAGAGCTTACACAACGAATGTATGCCGCGTCGCTTTCTACGATCGACTGCGTCGAACAGATTATCCAAGAGGAAGCCATCGCTTGTGACTTCTCCCGCTGTGGCCATCTTGAAGTGGCCTGCAAGCAGAAGCATTTCGACGATTACTCGCGCCAGGCGGAAGTGATCGCCCGCGAGTTCAATCACACTTTGCGCGTCGTGCAAAAAAACGAACTGCCCGTCGAAATCGGCTCACAAATTTATTACGGCGGCATGGTCGATGAAGTCAGCGCCGGCTTGAATCCTGCACGCTATGTCGGCGGCCTTGGCCGTGCCGCGATGAAAGCTGGTGCGGAGATTTTCGAACACACGCGAGTCGAAGACCTGCGGCGCGAATCGAGCAAGGGCGAATCGGGATGGAAGGTCACGACTTCACGGGGCACGCTGGGGGCGCGGGACGTCTTCGTCGGGACTAGCGGCTACACGGGCCGTGCCACTCCCGCGCTGCAGAAGAAATTGATTCCTATCGGTTCGTTCATCATCACGACGGAAGTTCTGCCGGAAGTGCTGGCGCACGAACTCAGCCCGCGCAACCGCATGATTTACGATTCGAAGAATTATCTTTACTACTATCGGCTCACGCCCGACCGCCGGATGTTGTTTGGCGGACGCGCCGCCTTCTTTCCAGAGAACGATCAGACCATCCGCCGCAGCGCCGAAATCCTGCGCCACGGCATGATCGATGTCTATCCCCAACTTCGCGATGCCAAGGTGGAATACGTCTGGGGCGGGACGCTAGACTTTGCTTTTGACATTATGCCGCACGCAGGCCAGATCGGGGGCATGTATTACGCCGTAGGCTACGCCGGGCATGGCGTCGCCATGGCTACGTATCAAGGTCAGAAGATGGCGGAGCTGATCGCAGGCGATAAGCCGGAGAATCCGTTCGTGGGCATTCCTTTCCCGGGTGCGCCGTTCGGCTTATACAACGGCAAGCCGTGGTTCTTGCCGTTTGCGGGGATGTGGTACAAGCTTCTGGATTGGGTGAGCTGAGGTTGTATGAGTTGGTTTCGCAATAGCCCGTTTGCCAGCAGCGTGGACGCAGCTGCACACATGGTCGCCTTGGTCGCGGCACAAGCGGAGAAGGCCGGAACGCCTTTGAGTGAAGAGGAGCGAAAGCTGCTGATCGAGCCAGCTTTGCCTGCGGAGATCGACTTGGAAGAGGAAGAATCGGACGCAAGGTTTAGAAAGCTGATCGAGCAGACATTCGACTATGAAGTGAACCCAGATGATCCGATGAGTTTAGGCAGCTCGGTTCAATGGGCGGGCGCCGACAGATATCCCAAGATAGTGGCGCTCGCAGAGGAGATCATCGTTTCGTGTGGCGAAAAACGCCCGCGGCTGAGGGGAAGAAGGCAGATAATCGACCTCATCCAGCTTGTCGGGTGCGGCGTTGTGAGTGTGATTCTCCTGATGCTGTTTTCGGCACTTGTTATCTGGTTATTCGGACACAAGTGATGAGCCCAGCTATTTGGGCTGCCGGAACGGGTTCCGAATGGTCAGCGTCTTATCAATGACCTGCCCATCCTGCATATCCTCCGAGTACAGGATTGCGCATCTCGCTTCTAGGGCAGAGGCGACAATGAGAGCGTCATAAATTCCGTAGCCGTATTTTTCTGCGATTTCTGATGCCTCTCTGTGAGTATCAAACGTGATCGGGAGCGGGTCGGGACAGAGCGCCTTGATGTTCTCTATTGCGAACCCCACTTCGTGCCAAGGCATTTTTGCCTTCCGCCGCACCACATCCGCGAACTCGTTTAAGACCTGCACGCTAACCGTTCCGCCTTCAGCAATTAATTCCTCCGCCTTCTGGGAGCGCGGATCATCTTGAACTACGGTGTACACAAAGACGTTGGTATCGAAGAACGCGCTACCGCTCATAGATGTCGTCGCGATCGAAGACGAATCCCGGAGGGAAAGGACGCCGGAGCTTGCGCAGGTTATCCAGAGCGCGCCGGCGACTTTGATCGTGGCTCACTTCGAACGCGCGGCTACCGGCGACTCGAATCTCGATATCGTCGCCTTCTTTCAGCTCAAGCGCTTCCACGACTGCTGCGGGCAGGCGAATTGCCAGGCTATTTCCCCACTTCGAAACCTGCATAGCCCTCCTTGGATATACATGGTTGATTGTATATCTAGCGAGAGGTGAAAGCAATCAACCCGTACACGAGCGGTCCCAGCACAAGTGCAATCGCGCCGCCAATCAATGCGAAGCGGTCGCTCCCGAGTAGTGCAACCAAAGCCATCACTACTGGCGCCGCCACAACATAGAACAATCCCGTGCGTCCGCCAGGAATTACGAATGCCCGCGGCATCTCTGGCTGCGTGCGCCGCAGCTTCCATGCCGATAGCACGGTCAGGACCGTCGTGGCCGAGCGCAGCCAGATGTATACCGAGATGAGTTGGCCAAGACTTTGCCATGCGAGCAGCGCATAGATCAGCGCAGACACCAAAATCGCCAGCCACGGCGTGCCATAACGCGAATGCTTGCGCGTGAGAGCAGCGGGAAGGTATCCGTCTTCGGCCATGGCAAAAGGCATCCGCGTGGTTGTGAGGACCGTGCTGTTGAGCAGCGCGATGTTACCCACCATCGCCGCCAGTGTCATCCATGTTCCCAGCCAGGTGCCGCCAATCATTCCGGCCGCGTCGGAGAAAAATCCCGTGTGCCACTTCTGCCATTCTCCCGCCGAGGCCAGTCCCGCCAAGGTAGGCAAGAAATACGCAGCGATCGAGAGCGGCACCACCAGCGCCAGCGCGCGCGGGTAGGCCCGCTGCGGATTCTCCACTTCTTCCGCCACCGTCGAAAGTTGTTCGTACCCCGAATACAGCCACAAACCCAGGGCCAGACCGACGCCAAAGATTTTGAAGGTTGGTTGATGCGGCGGAATTAACGGCACGAACGGATTATGATGCCACTTGATGAATCCCGTCACGATCATCGTCAGCACCGGCACGAAGATGAATATCTCAAGCGCGGTCGCGACTTTGCCGACCATCTGAATGCCGCGTACGTTGATCCAGGTGATCAGGGCGATCAGCGCCACGGAAACGAGGTAGTGCTTCCATCCTGTGGTCCCGGGAAAGAGGTAGTCCGTGAAGAGAACCGCGTAGGCGCCGCCAAGCAGAAAGGATGCCGACCAGTTCCACCAGCCGGCGAGGAATCCCCAGAAGTCGCCGAAGGCGGCGCGCGTCCAGCGATAGAAGCCGCCTTCCACCGGCATGGCGGTGGTCAGTTCCGCTGACACCAGCGACACCGGGATGCACCAGAAAAACGGCAGCACCAACAGATAGATCAGCGTCATCCCAGGACCCGAAGTCGTTACCATGTCCTCCAAGCCGAAGGGACCTCCCGTCGTGTAGGAGAACATTACGAAGACGAGGTAGAAGAGTCCGGCTTTGCGGAGGGCGGAGCTGTTGGAAGAGGTCAAAGTGTTGTGATGTTGTAAGGAAACGAGCCAAACGCGCGATTATTGTGGAGCCAAAAACGCGCCACGCAGCGCGGCTCGCCCAGATCCTTCGTTCGCGCAAAGAACGCGCTCTCTCAGGATGACAATCCCATAATTTCTACGCCGCCAGCATTCCGCTCAATGCACCTTCGAGTTCCAGCAGCTTACGCTTGACATCGAGACCTCCGCCGTAGCCGCAGAGCGTGCCGTCGGATGCAATCACACGATGGCAAGGTACCACGATGGCGATTGGATTACGATTATTGGCCATCCCGACGGCGCGGAACGCATTCGGATTGCCCACCGCGCGGGCGATTGCCGCGTAGGTGCGCGTCTCGCCGTAGGGAATCGCCAGGAGAGCCCGCCAGCAGGCCAATTGGAAATCCGTCCCGCGAAGATCGAGGGGGAAGGCAAACTCGCGCCGTTCGCCGGCAAAGTATTCTTGCAACTCACTCGTGTAAGGGTGCATAAGCCGAGGGAAACTTTCGAACCTAAATTCCTTGTTTTCCTCGCGAAGATGACGAGGGTTTGGACGAATCGACTGTTGCCCCGGGAGCCTGGCATCAAACTCCAAAGCAAGCAGGCCTTGTTCAGAAGCTGCCAGAAATAATGGCCCAATCGGTGAATCCATGTTCGTAGTGCGAAGAAGTTCCATGGCAAACAATTTCCTCCGACAGCAGACAACGATACCAGACGGTTAGAGATTTGACTCTGGTTCCTGACGTCCACAGCCGATAGCGTCCGGTATCTCAAACAGTAAAAGCGCCAGCCCGGAGTTGACAGAAACCGGTTTTTGGCCCAAAGTGTGTGCGGCGTGCATATGCCCTTGCCTGTCTCCTCTATCAAGAAGATCCTGTGGATCACCGTGGCGGTGGTGCTGGCCCCTGTGCTGTTTGTAGGCGTGGTGGCGTTGGCTGCGGGAGACTGGCATCAGATTGGCGCTACCGCTGGCGGCGACCAGGTACTGGTTAGTTCGATTACGCCACAGAAAAACGGCCTCCGCACCGCCTGGATCCGGATTGAATACAAAGAACCCATCAAACTTGCACAGGGCGGCCCATTCGTGGAGCTCCGCGCCCGGGTTCGCTTCAACTGCGTTAGCGGCAGTGCCACGACAAATTCCGAATGGTTTTACTCCGCCGATCATAGCGGCAGGCTTGTGGTCAGCAAGAAGGCGCGCCGCGACGATCAGTTTGGGCAAGTGGCTGAGGGCAACTTCGGCGAACTAGCGAAAGACTTCGTTTGTAAGCAGAAGTAGTCGAACCGGCAATTGTGCCATGCTGACGATTTCCACACCGTGGCACCTCGGTAACCCCGCAACCACTTCCAACCGCACCTCTTCCGTCATATTCTGATAAAGAGAATGCGGTGCGCGCGGCCGCAAACTTCTCAACCTGAGCATGGATTTGTTTCGTATTTATTCTCTAGTAGCTATCGGATGTGTGGTTGCGCTGGCGGCCTACTTCCTCTTGCGGCGCAAGCCCAAGAGCCCAGCCGATCTGGAGCGCGAACGCCGCACCTGGCTCGACGGCATCGGGCGCATCACAGATGGAACCGTCATTGACGTGCAGGAAATGCCGCCGAACGAGGGCAATCATGCCGCGGTATTCCTGATCTACAAATACGATGTTGCGGGCGTTTCCTACGAATGTTCGCAGGACGTAACCTACCTGCGCCAGTGGATTAATCTTCATTCCTGCCGGCTCGGCTTGCCCACTTCAGTGAAATACGACCCACACAATCCCGGCAACTCGCTTGTGGTCTCAGAAAGCTGGATGGGGTTGAGACAATAGGCGCCCGTTCTTTTCAGATCTGGTAGTCGTCCTGAAACAACTCTTGGGGGGAAATGTTCGGAGTCGACGTGCCTTCGTCAATCTTAAGGTCAGGCTCTGCGCCCAGTACGTCGTGAGAATGTTGCTGAAAACGCTCACGCAGCTCTTGCAGTTCCGTGGCCAACTTGATGATGACGTCGGAAAGCGGGTCTCGGATGTCCTTCGGGTCGGTGATGACAACTCGTTTGCCGTCACGGAGAACGATGTGCCCAGGCACGCCGACGATTGTGGAGTTTGCCGGCACATTGCGCAGCACTACCGATCCCGCACCCACACGGCAGTTGTCTCCAATCGTAATGTTGCCCAGCAGTTTTGCACCCGAACCAATGGAAATGTTATTGCCGAGGGTGGGATGGCGCTTGCCTTTTTCCTTCCCGGTTCCCCCCAGAGTGACGCCCTGATAAAGAGTTACATCGTCGCCGACGATGGCGGTCTCACCGATCACGGTTCCCATGCCGTGGTCGATGAAGAGACGCCGTCCAATCTCGGCGCCTGGATGGATCTCAATCCCGGTAAATAGCCGTGCCACTTGCGAAGTGAACCTTGCCAGGAATCGCATACCGTGGCGCCACAGCCAGTGGCTCAGATGATGGGACCATACCGCGTGCAGGCCCGGATATAAGACGAGCACTTCGAAGTAGGAACGAGCGGCAGGGTCCGACTCGAAGACAGTCGCAACGTCCTCGCGCACGGACTGGAAGAAGCTGATCATCGGGCAGTTCTCAGTTCCTAGTTCTCAGAGAAACCACCGAGAACCTTAAGACCGGGACCTCTCATTCATTCCCCATGAAAACGTAGCTTACTCAAGGGAAAGAGCGCAAGGGCAATAAACCGAGAACTTGAGGACCGAGGACCAGTGTTTCCTAGCTGCCGGTTTGGAAGTCGCCGCTGTGAGCGATGGTGATGCGTAGGTATTTGTAGGGATTGACGGGAGTGTCATTGATTCGCACTTCGTAGTGAAGATGCGGACCGGTGGAGCGGCCGCTCAGACCGACATAGCCGATGGTGTCGCCGCGATGGACGTGTTGTCCTGAGGTTACGGCGAATCCGGAAAGGTGGCCGTAACGGGTGGAGATGCCATGACCATGATCCATCATGATGGCCTTGCCGTATCCACCCATGAAGTCAGCGAAAGTGATTACGCCATCGGCCGGTGCGATCACTGGATGGCCGTAGCTGCTGCCGATATCCACACCACTGTGAAAGGCACCTTCGCCATTGAACGGGTCGATGCGCTCACCGAAACTTCCCGTGACTTGCCCTTCGACCGGCCAGAGATTGGGAGCTGCGTTCGCCCGGTACCAATCCGCCGTGGTAGCGTTGCGCGTCATTCCCAGGCTTATGCCTACCGTGGCATCTCCGGTAAGGGCTGAGGTGCGCAGGGCACCCAACTGGTCGAGCGAATACGCGACGTCGGCGTCGTGAATCTCCTGCTGAGAAGCCGTGACCAGGGTGGGCTGGGATTTTAGACCGTACAAAGCGGACACTTCACTGGCAATCGATCCCAAGGAGGCGACCTGCACGTCGCGCTCTTTCGCCACTTCTTCCAGCCGCGAATACCGATCCTTCAACTGCTCTTTTTCGGTGCGCAACTGGTTGTAGCGCGAAACCTTCAGCAGCATGCGGGTGTAAGAGCTAGCAATGCCGGTAAGACTTAGAAATCCGATGGCTGCGCCCACTACGAATACATACAAGTAATGGACTGGGATGGAGATCTTGCGCAACTGGCCGTCGTCTCCCCGGGCCACGAAAAGTATGTAGAAGCGTTTCTGCAAATGCCTTCCTTCTTCGGCGTTAAATGTACTTCTGCTTAACGATCAGGGCCGGAACTCCAGGCAAAGTTCTGAGGTTGCAGAAAGCCTGTTCGGACAACCTGATTGTTCCGGGTCACGCGTTCCCATCTTGGGAATGGAGATTTCTAACGTGCCCAGCTGCCCTACCGGAACCAACGGCCGAAGCCTCCGATACTGCTTTTGTCTGCAATTCCTACCGAATACAGAACTTAGCTCGGCCAGAGAGTCTTTGTGAATGTCTGGTAAAAGGTAACAAACTGGATTCCCCCTGTCAACGGGAGAGCGCAGTATTAAACGTTACTTAAGACGGGTAATCAAAAGCCAGATCCGGACAGGTTACGGCTCCTTCGGAGGACTTAAGGCAAACGCTGTCCCGAAGGCCCATCGCAGAGCGGCAAGCGGCTAGCTGCCCGCCGCCCTATATATTAGTGAGAGTGATGGCGATTGCCGAAAAAGCCCTGATTGCTCACGTTCGCCGTCTCGCCAAGGCGAGGACCAATACCGCTGTCCTGACAGGAATTGGAGACGACTGCGCGGTGCTGCGCCTGGACCCCCGCTCGGGCAAGACGGACGTGCTGGTTACAACCGACTTCTCCCTGGAAGGAACCCACTTCCGGCGCGACTGGCATTCTCCTGAATCCGTCGGCCATCGATGCCTGGCACGAGGACTGAGCGACATCGCGGCCATGGGCGGAGAACCAGTCGCCGCCTTTCTTTCGCTGGCTCTGCCGCGCGACCTGCCCCAGAGCTGGATTGACCGGTTCGCCAGAGGTTTGCTCGTCCTGGCAAGGAGATACGGCGTGACCCTCGCTGGCGGTGACACGGCGGAGTCGCCCAATGGAATTCTTGCGGATATCGCGGTCTTGGGTACCGCGCCCAAAGGGAAGGCGATACTGCGTTCCTCAGCAAAGCCGGGCGACCGCATTTACGTGACTGGGCAACTAGGCGGTTCGGCGGCTGCTGTTCGAGTGATGCAAGAAACGTTTCGCAAGAAGTCCAAACGCCTCCTTAATCCGCAGCATTATCGTCGGCATTTTTTCCCCGAGCCCCGCATCGAATTGGGTCGCACTCTGCGCTCGAAGGCCCTGGTTTCGGCAATGATCGATACCAGCGACGGGCTCTCGACCGACTTGGCCCACATCTGCGCAGAGAGTGGAGTAGGCGCGGAGCTGCAGGCGGATTCCATTCCGCTGGCGAGCGTCGGCAAGCCTCGACAAGAAGTCGATCTCGACCTTGCCCTGCACGGCGGAGAAGATTACGAGCTGTTGTTCACCGCTCCCCGCAGCAAGCACATTCCATCCAGCATCGCGGAAGTGCCCATAACTCAAATCGGCCAGATCACCCGCGGAGGGAAAATGTTCATCACGAGCCGATCCGGCGCTTCCCGCGAACTCAAGCCCCGGGGATGGGAACACTTCCGCAACTAGTGGGTACCTTCGTTACCGGGTCATCATCTATGTCTATACCCTGCCGCGCAGAACGGTACTAGAGTATGGATATGCCGTTCTCCCGAGTTGTCTCCCTTCGCATTTTGCTCGTGTTGCTGACGATCGCTGCCACGGCGGCAACGCTCGCCGCTGAGAAAAAACCGCTGCCTCCGCCGCCAGCCCACGCCAAAACTCCGGTCCCTGCGGTCACTGATGAATATGTGCACAAGGAATTTGGCGACAACTGTTCCCTGCTGGGCGGGCCTCCGCAGTTTGTGGGCGACCTTGACGGCGACGGCATTGATGATCTCGTCATCGCCGGGCGCTGCAAGAATCCTATCGCCGACCAGGACGAATACGGCTTTCACGTGACCGATCCTTATAACAATTTCCTCGGTTTCGGCGACGTCAAAGTCACATCCACATTTGCTTCGGACGCGCCGGATCGTAAAGGCGTTTGCCTGTTGATCGTGCATGGTGTGGGTCCCGAGGCCTGGCGCTCCGAAAAGACCAAGCCTAAGTTCCTGCTGATCAACCTCCCCTTCAAAACTCTCGCCGTGAAAAGGCTGGCGCTGAAAAAACGGATCACGCTCGGCATTTACATGGAAGAAAGAGGCGAGGGTGAAAATATGGCCTCGGTAGTTTTCTGGGACGGCAAGAAGTATCACTACCAGTTGCTGGGCGCCGATCTGGAGTAATCTTGATTTGATGAGGGCCAACCTCAGCTGTCCAACCGGCCCAGTTCGTGGTCCTACCTCGCTGCCCCTAACACAAGAGAGGCGTAATCCAGACTCACACCTGCCTGACCACTCACCCGCTATAATCTTTCCGCCATGAATCTCGAAGAAAAAATTGCAGAACTCAAAAAGCGCAATCAGCTCGCCGAAGAAGGCGGAGGCGCAAAGCGCCGCGAACGCCAGCACAAAGAAGGCAAAATGTCGGCACGGGAGCGCATCGAGTTCCTGCTCGACGAAGGCACCTTCGAAGAGACCGACAAACTGGTCACGCACCGCTGCAGCGACTTCGGCATGGCTGAGCAGAAGCCTTACGGCGATGGCTTTGTCACCGGATATGGCCGCATCGAGGGCCGCATCGTCTACGTCTTCGCGCAGGATTTCACCGTTTTCGGCGGATCGCTTTCGGAGACGAACGCGGGGAAGATCGTCAAAATCATGGATCTGGCCGCTAAGATGGGAGCACCCGTAATTGGATTGAACGATTCCGGGGGCGCGCGCATTCAGGAAGGCGTGGAATCGTTGGCCGGATACGCTGACATTTTCTTGCGCAACACGTTATACAGCGGCGTAGTGCCGCAGATTTCCGCGATTATGGGCCCCTGCGCCGGAGGTGCGGTGTATTCGCCCGCGATCACGGATTTCGTTCTGATGGTCGACAAAACTTCCTACATGTTCATCACCGGACCCGACGTGATCAAGACGGTGACGCATGAGGAAGTGACGAAAGAACAGCTCGGCGGAGCGATGACGCACAATGAAACTTCAGGCGTGGCGCATTTTCTGGCGCACAATGACGCCGAATGCTTGTCGATGGTGCGCGAGCTGTTGAGCTTTTTGCCTTCGAACAACCTGGACGATCCGCCGCGCAAGCCCTGCACCGATCCCGCAGATCGCAACGATGCCCGGGCCGATGCCGCGCTCGACAGCATCGTCCCCGCGCAATCGAATCTGCCTTATGACATGAAAGATGTGATTCACGCCGTGGTCGACGACGCGTATTTCTTCGAGGTGCAGGAGCACTACGCGAAAAATATCGTCGTCGGATTCGCCCGGCTGAACGGGCGCTCGGTAGGAATCGTTGCGAACAATCCGGCGATGCTGGCGGGCACGTTGGATATCAACGCCTCGGTCAAGGGTGCGCGCTTCGTTCGCTTCTGTGACTGCTTCAATATTCCACTGATTACCTTTGAAGATGTACCAGGATTTCTTCCGGGCACCGCGCAGGAATACGGCGGCATCATCAAGCACGGTGCGAAACTTTTATTTGCATTTGCCGAAGCCACCGTGCCGAAGGTTACGGTGATCACGCGCAAAGCCTATGGCGGAGCCTATTGCGTCATGGCGTCGAAACACATCCGCACGGATGTGAACTACGCGTGGCCGACAGCGGAGATCGCAGTCATGGGGCCTGAGGGCGCGGTGGATATTGTTTACAAACGCGAACTGGATGGCGCAGAAAATCGAGAGGCCCTGCGGCAGACAAAGATCGAAGAATTCCGCGACCGCTTCGCCAGCCCCTACGTCGCCGCCGACCGCGGCTTTATCGATGCCATCATCCAGCCGCGCGAGACGCGGAAGAAGCTGATTCAAGCGCTGGCCATGCTGGAGAATAAGCGGGATAAGAATCCGCCTAAGAAGCATGGGAATATTCCGCTGTAAAATCCACACCTCCTAGATTTTCTGCAGCCGTTGCACTTCATGCACCCCGGGAATCTTCCGCAGCCCTGCCATGATTTGTTCCAGGTGTTTCAGATCCGAAATATCCAGGACAATCTCCACGCTGGCCTGGCTGTTGGAGGTATGCGCTCCGATGTTGCGGATGTTGCTTTGTGCGTCTCCGATTACGCTGGTGATATTTTTCAGCATTCCGAAACGGTCGTCACAGTAAACCGTGAGCTTGACCGGGTAGGCTGTGGGTGTGCTTTCGTCGCGAGCCCACTCGACATCGATGCGGCGCTCCGGTTCGTACATCAGGTTGGTCACGTTGGGACAGTTCACCGCATGCACGGCCACCCCTTTGCCGCGAGTGATGTAGCCGACAATGCTTTCTCCGCGGATCGGATTACAACAGCGGGCGCGATAGACCAGCATATCGCCCTGACCTTTGACCATGATGGCATTGTGATCGCCAAAAACACGGCGCACTACGCTGGCAATGGCACCAGGCTTTGAACTTAATCCCTCGGCTTCGATGTCGCCAGCCATCGAAGGCGTTGCGCCCGAGGGAAGCAGCCGTGCCAAGACCTGCCGCGCGGAATATTTTCCGTAGCCGATGCCCGACATCAGGTCTTCGACCTTGCCGAGCCCGTAACCCGAGGCAACTTTCAGCAGATCTTCGTCTTTCATTTCTTTGAGCGAAATGCGGTATTTGCGCGCCTCTTTCTCGATCACTTTTCGTCCGATTTCGATTGCACGTTCGCGTTCGTGCACATTAAGCCAGTGCTTGATCTTGTTGCGCGAGCGCGAGGATTTGACCAGGCCGAGCCAGTCGCGGCTGGGCTTGTGTCCGGCCTGGGTAAGGATCTCGACAATATCGCCGGAATGCAGTTTGTGTCGCAGCGGCACCATCCGGCCGTTGACCTTCGCTCCAATGCAGGTGTGACCGACTTCAGTGTGAATGGTGTAGGCAAAGTCGATCGGCGTGGCCTCGCGCGGGAGCACCACGACTTTGCCCTTCGGCGTGAAGGTGTAAACCTCTTCGGGATAAAGATCGACTTTCAGCGCCGACAAGAATTCGTTGGGATCGCTGACATCGCGCTGCCACTCAACCACTTGCCGCAACCACGCGAGCCGCTGCTCATCCTGCGCGGAGACCGGGCCGTCCTTATATTTCCAGTGAGCCGCGATTCCTTCCTCGGCCATTTTGTGCATTTCTTCGGTACGAATCTGAATTTCAAACGGCGTGCCATCTTCCGTGATCACCGAGGTGTGCAGTGACTGGTAAAAGTTGGGCCGCGGCATGGCGATGAAATCCTTAATACGTCCCGGCACCGGACGCCAGATGTTGTGAATGATGCCGAGCACGGCATAGCAATCTTGTAAGGAGCGCGTAATGACGCGCATGGCAAAGAGATCGTAGACCTGGTCGACGGAGATGCGCTGACGTTGCAGCTTCTTATGGATGCTGAAGAGCCGTTTGATCCGGCTATCCACTTTTGCCTGAATGCCCGCTTCTTTCAACTTATCGTTTATGATCCCCTGCATTTTTGCGAGAAAAGCTTCGCCTTGTTTGCGGCGCGCGTTGACGGCCTTCTCCACCTGCTCGTAGCCGGCGGGATCGAGAAAGCGGAAGCCGAGATCTTCAAGCTCGCCACGAATTTTTCCCATGCCCAGCCGATGCGCGATGGGGGCGTATATCTCGAGGGTCTCTTCGGCGATCTTGCGTTGACGGTCGGGCAGCAGGTGTTCGAGCGTGCGCATATTGTGCAGACGGTCAGCAAGTTTGATCAGCACCACGCGGATATCGTCCACCATCGCGAGCATCATCTTGCGGAGGTTTTCCGCTTGCGCCTCTTCGCGCGTGGCGAAATCAATCTTGCTGATCTTGGTAACGCCCTCGACGATGTGAGCGACCTGCTCGCCAAATTCCTTGCGAATATCGACGATGGTGACGGAGGTATCTTCGACTGAATCGTGAAGCAGTCCGGCGGAGATGGCGACCGGGTCCATCTTCATCTCGGCCAGCACCAGCGCCACTTCCAGCGGATGTACCAGATAGGGCTCGCCGGAGGCACGGGTCTGGCCTTCATGGTGTTTCAGGGAGTAGTCGTAAGCTTTCTTAACAATGGACAGATCGTCCTGGGGCCGGTTTTCCTGAATGCGCTTCATCAGCTCGCGGAACTTGGTGAGCGTGAGAGCGGTGGTCGCGATCTGTTGGCGCAAGCTCGCCATGTAGGATTATAGCGTGCGTACCGAGCCCCGGCAGTTGGAAGGACGTTCCGGTGCGCCCGCGGGACGCTATGGAAATTGCCTGAACTGGGGATGAACCTCCTTTCGATTTTTCGCATCCAAGAAGCCGGGCGTCTCTTCGATGGATCGAGTTATGAGCAAAAAATCCAGGCTCGACCGTGATTCTTTCCAGCAGCTTCTGGCGAGTGCGTACGCCGTGCAGGAAAGTCACATGGACAGTCGATTTCTCTCGGCCATGCTGGGGGTCCAGCGTTTGATCATGAGAGGAGAACTCGGGACAGATAGTGTAGTGAGCCTAATTGCGGATTCTGCCCGAGATGTAGCCGGCGCCGCTGGAGTCGCCATCGGGTTGTTAGAAGAGGACAGGCTTGTCTTCCGGGCTGCAAGCGGGTGCTCGGTCCCCCGCATCGGGAGCCGGGTATCAGCGTCGCTTACTTCCTCGGCGAATGCAAGTCGGGAGATTCTCCGTGTCGAAAACGCCCAGACAGACACACGCATCGAGGGAGCGATTTGCCGGCAGTTTGGGGCTCTGTCCCTGCTGATCTTGCCGATCTCGAGCGATCGTGCCGTGGCTGGAGTACTTGAGATTCAGTTTAGCGAACCGCACGCGTTCGAGAATTGCGAAGTACAGATGTACCGATTGATGGCTGCACTGATTGAGACAGCGATGCGGCGGGGCAGCGAAGAGAAGAAGCGAGTAGAGCTGCCGGTGGTTCCGCGTGCCGTTACAGAGGTTCCTCGAGGCGAAGGCTATCTCAATAAGATCAATAAGAATGCAGCGATTTTCTTTTCTGTTGGCCGGAATTCGATCCGGCAGCGATGCAGTGCAGCGTTGGCGGCCCTGAAGGGATCGACAGCGATTGCACAAGCAGCTTCTCTCGGGACGGTTATGGTGCAGCGGACAACGGAGGCTATCTCTCATAAGCCCCTCCGTAGCCTGGCCTTTGCGGCACTGGCCGTGAGCCTGGGATTAACTTTCTGGATCGCTCACGGCGGTCGACGACCCACCTCGTCAATGGGAACATCATTGGGAACGTCGGCCCCATCGGGATCGGCCACGGTCGGAAGCATCAAAGCGGGAAACCCGGTTGGGGCAGACGGAACGTCCCATGCTAAGCCCTCGCCGCTTGCGGCGAAGCTGGCTCGACCCTCCAGAACCGCCAGAACCAAGGCTCGACGCGGGCGGGCGGGTCAGAATTCGACCGAATACATTGGGAACGACGTTACAGTGCGTCATTTCACTTACCGGCCTGCACCGCAGCGGGCGTCAAGCAAAGTCTCTTATGTCGGAGACGATGTTACCGTCCGTTATTTCACGCCGAAGTCCCCGCTAAGTTCCGAGAGCCGGTAAGGCCTTCGCTCTGGTTTCTGTTGGAGCGAGTTCGTGCCGCTCACCGTTTTCCCGGCGCAGAGTGAAAAGGATCGCCTTGTGGCGAGTCCGGGGCGCCCTCCGGACTCGAAATGTCAAGATTGACGACGATCGTATCCTGGTACGGCGTGAATCGTACATGGTCTACGTCTCCCAGGAACCGGTACACCTTCCGCGGAAAAGTATAACGGCAGATCTCGACGGCGCGAGAGCTGGCCATTTCGTATCCTTCGAATCTTTCAAATCGATCCTAAGTTTGTTCAGCCGCTCGGCGAACTGGTACAGTGACAATCGGCACTCATGAATTCCAGAATCCTCGTTAGCGGAGTTTCCGGGCCAATCGGAGCCGCTCTGCTTCCTTCCCTCCGTACAAGTGGATGGGCTGTCGTCCGTTTGGTGCGTGGTCCGGTGAAGGACGAAGACCAGATCTCATGGGATCCAGCAGAACCGCTGGCGCCCCGGGCAGTTTCTGGCTTCGATGCCGTGATCCACCTCGCGGGAGAAGGCATTTTCGGACGGTGGACGGCGGCTAAGAAGGCGAAGATTCGCGACAGCAGGGTGGTCGGCACGTTCAATTTGTCGTCGGCCCTGTCGCAAGCGGAAGACAAGCCGAAAGTGTTTGTTTGCGGCTCAGCGATCGGCTACTACGGCAACCGTGGCGATCAAGTTTTGCGCGAGGAAAGCCCGCCGGGCACGGGATTTCTGGCCGAGGCTTGCCAAGACTGGGAAGAAGCAAGTACGCCCGCTGTCCAAGCCGATATTCGCACCGCGCATCTCAGAACCGGCATCGTCCTCAGCCCTAAAGGTGGCGCGCTTGGGGCGATGCTGATACCTTTCAAACTCGGCTTGGGCGGGCGCACGGGTACGGGTCGGCAATGGATGAGCTGGATTGATGTACGGGACATGGTAGGCGCGATCCACCACATTTTGAAGAACGACCTCATTCAGGGACCGGTAAACATGGTGGCTCCGAAACCGGTGCGGAATGAAGAGTTTGCTAAGACCTTGGCCAGCGTGCTTTCGCGTCCCGCGATTTTTCCACTGCCGGCGTTTGCCGTGAAACTTGCATTCGGGGAAATGGGGGAAGAGTTGCTTCTCGGCAGCCAGCAAGTAGAAGCTAGCAAGCTGATCTCGAGCGGATATCCGTTTCGTTATCGCGATCTGAGAGCATCGCTCGATGCGACGCTAAATCACTGACGCTCAATTCGGTTCGGAGCGCCGCATCTCGTCTTGCAACTTTTGCAGAAGCTCGGTTCGCTGTTCCGTGCTAAGTTCCCGCCGCAGTTCTTCCAATGCCAGCGCCACGATGTGGTAGTGGTGCGCTCCCGCATATTTAGGATCGGTAGTGATGTCGAGCCAGAGTTTGTGCATGAGTTCGACATCCTGGGGGCGCAGCCGCGGATTGTGCGGACCAATCGCGTACTCGCGAACTGAACCATCGGGGGCGCAGACTTCCAGAGTAATGCGAGGACGGGGCTCCGGCATGCGCTCCCATGCATCACCGGTAAGCTTGGCTTGCTCATCGGCCGAGAGTTTGTTTGAGAGTCCACAGATTACACGGCTGGAATCGAGCCGCTGCGCGGTCACCATGATCGCTTCGAAAACATCCGTTGCCGGCACCACCAGCAGTGAAATCGGTTTCCCTTCTTTTTCCGCGACGGCCACCGCTGCGGTGAAAAGCTCCTGCTCGTAGTGGTCGAAGACCTGGCTGGCCTCCAGCACTGCGCTGCCGCTGAAACTATGCTCGCGATGGTAGAGGCGGGCGCTCATCACGACCACGTCCTGCTTGAGCGTATTGGTGTGGCCAAGGATATGGCGCAGGTAGTAGAGGTTTCGGGGATCGCGCACCGCCACTAGAATGTTTCCCGCCCTTACTCCCATCGCGCCGCTGCCCAACTCCTGATTGCCGTAGACGCGGAACTGGTCAAGTTGCTCGGGCTTGCCATGGCGCTCCTTGGCAACATGGCGCTCCGAAATCGTGAAGATGGTGAAGAAGACGCCGCTGAAAATTATTCCGGCAATCGTGGCTTCGTATTTCGTGAACAGATTGACGACCGCGGTGACCAGCAGCACGGCAGAGATCAGAATCAGTCCCACCGGAATTTCGGTTTTGCCGATGTGCAGATTCCCCGGCACCTTCCACGCCCGATTCCCCGGCTCGGTAAAGCGCAGTACCAGCACCGCGATGGACTTCATGGCGAAGCTCCAGATCACGCCGAAAGCGTAGAGCGCCGCCAGCACATACACATTTCCTAAGCTCAGAACGATCGTGAGCAATTGCAGCCCAACAATCAAATTGATGATGCGGTAACTGGTGCCGAAGCGGTTGTGCGGCTTCTGGAACCAACTGGTCAGCACTCCGTCTTCAGCTACGCGATTCAGAACTCCATTGGCGCCCACGATCGAAGTATTCTGCGCTCCTGCCAGAATCAATACCCCCACCAGTACCACGAAAGCGTGGAAGAGGAGTTTCAGGCTCGTAGGCCCAACCAGATACATGGCAATGCCACCAATCAGGTTGGCAAAGTAGTCCGGCCGGACCTTGTCAGGGATAATCATCACCGCGAAGAAGGAAACCAGCGACGTGAATAACAGGCTGTAGATAAAAATCACCAGCCCGGTTTTCTCCAGATTTTTCAGCTTCGGGTGCTCGATCTCACGATTGACCTGCGCCAAGGTCTCCTCGCCGCTCATGGCGAGCACCGAGTGTCCGAATCCCACGAAAAGAATGATCCAGGTAATGTGCCCGAACCAGGTACCGTTCAGCCAGCCCAGGGATTCCTTGTTCAAAGGCACCACCCCGGCATGCAGGGGACTGGGCGGCAACTGGATGGGCGCGCGCAAGACCGTAATGGCGCACCAGATCAGCAGAATCACCACCATCACCGTGGTGATCACCATGATCTGCAAGGCCTTCTGGCTGGACTCATGCATCCCCTGGGTATTCTTCCACCAGAAATAAGCCACCACGACGATAGCCAGGCCCGCGGCAAAATGGTCGTCAGAAAAATTCAGCGGGCGATGAAAGTAAATACCCATGTCCTTGATAAAGCCCGCCAGATACTGGCCCGCGGAGACGGCACTGATCGGTCCCGTCAGCACATAGTCGAAAAGCAGGGCGGAGACCGAGAACTTAGCCAACCCTCCACCCATGGCCTCCTTGACCACGCGGTAGACCCCGCCGCGAACGAACATGCTGCTGGATTCGATGTAGAGCGCCCGCACCGCATAGCTGAAGAGCATGACCCCGAGGATGAACCAGGGAGCGCTCTTACCGATGACCTTCTCAGCATCACCACCGGCGTAATAAGCCGACGATGCGAGGTCAGAGAGAACGATGGCGGACGCCCGCCAGAAAGAGATGAAGGTCAGCATCACCGTGGTGGCGACGAAGACCTTTATGGCCGGTTTGGAACCTTCAACAGACGTTGCCATGCTTCAGAGGAATGTGGACAGTCAGATACGAATAAGCATTGAAGATAGCACAGGCAAGGTTGACCGGGAGGACCCGGGTGAGTCGCGAGTCAATGTCCCGGAGTCACTCAGGCAGGCGCGTAGCAGCGTTTGGCTGATGCTTCTTTGGTGCAAGATACGTATGTGTGATGCGGTCGTGCCAGCAGAGCGAGTCTTCGTCGAGGAAAACCCAGACGTATCCCATGCCGAGAGAAACGGCTGAAAGAAACGATGCGAGGACGCGCCAGCGGCGCAACCGGCGGGATACTCGCTTTTCGTCAAAGCGGAGCAATTCCAATCCTGCCACTCGAAGCCCGGGAGTTGTGCCAGCGTGAACCACGAGCAGGTATTGGTACGCTGCCCATAAAACGAAGCCCAGCCCTGCAAGAACGCTAACAATCTGCAATGTCGGAGGACGGATGGCGGTCAGCTTCCAGAAAATATACCCAAAGAGGCCACAGGCCGCGGCGATGATGACATTGTCGATGAGCGCGCATAGCACTCGGCGCCCAAGCGGCGCACTCCGCAGAGGAACGTCGATGCCCGGACGCTTCTCGAACTCGGGCTGCTGCACCGGCTCAATCGTGATTCCACCCAAGGCGGGTGCGGGCGGGACAATCTCTGGGGCTTCCAATATCCGCGGACGATCGATGACCGGCTCGGCTAATTCGTCCAGTGAGGGCAACGGAGGCGTCCAGGAGCGCGGGAATTCAATGATCTTTGCGGTGATAGGGGTTGCGACCGCGGGCTGCGCGGAAGCAGTAGCCGCAGGGTGCGCAGGGTGCTGGCCGTAAGAACTTGCAGTCGCCTCATGCGCGGAGGACGTCTCAGGCGAGGTAGGCTCCGGCAGAGCCACCGACGCAGCGAATGCGTCCAAAGCCAGGGCATGGTTCGATGCCCGCACTGCGGGGTATACCAAAGACTCGGAGCGCGCACGGGTTGCCTCGTCCTCCTCAAAGCGCAAACGCAGCGAGGGGTAACGCGGTGGCC
>Ga0210389_10000090_pt1 | contig 89256 bp, 73 predicted proteins | sample IncBWH28OmetaG_FD_160127 | JGI IMG/M metagenome (GOLD analysis project Ga0210389, IMG submission 160127) | Forest soil microbial communities from Barre Woods Harvard Forest LTER site, Petersham, Massachusetts, United States - Inc-BW-H-28-O ...
TGCGGCATTCCGGCGCAAGACCGCAAACTTCCCCGCACCCACGCCCTTCCTGTCCCGGCCCACAAACCGCGGGCCCGCCGCCCCTTCCGGGACAGACGCGCCACCGGCCGCCCGCCCCCCGGAGACTGGCTCGTTGGCGCCGGAGAGCCAATCAGATTGGTCCGATGGCGCCAACGAGCCAACGGAACGGGCCGGCGGTCAGCGACCGGAACACCGGAGCCAGCTATCCCCAGGGCGGCCAGGGCCACGTGCTCGTATGCGCAAAAGAGCCCGCTATAACAGGCCCGAACCCGGCCCGGGGCAGATCCGCCAGCGACCCGCTCCCCGGCGATTGGAGCGCTGGCGCCGGAGAACCAATTAGATTGGCTCTCCGGCGCCAACGAGCCAAGGCCGTAAGGTGCCCGCGACTTTTGCCGGGGGGCGCGGCGCGTGTAGGGGTACGTATAACAGGGTGTGCCCATAAGAGGAGGCGCGGTCATGGACGGGATGACACAGGAAGAAGCGCTGCTCCAGGCGGACGCACTGGTGAGCGAAGTGTTGCGCGAGACCGAGGCTCGCTGCGGCCTGCTAGCGCAGTACATCCACGGCTGCGAGCGCAACCGTTCCATGACGGCCGCCTCGATCGACGCATATCGCGAGCTTCGTGCACTGCACGACTACCGCACCGGGCTTATGCGCAGGCGCAGCCTAATTCAGGAAGCCCTCGCTTGCGTCGCGGGCGAGTCCCCGGCGAATGTACCGCTGTGGCCGTCGCCGAGCCGGACCGCGGTCCGGACCCAGCGCCAGGTTCAGATTAAAGTGCGACGGCGAGCGTAAGCTACGCGTCTCCGGCTATCGCGACCAGGAAAAGTCCGGTTATGCCGGTGGATGTTACGTGGTTTCACGCGATAGTCGTGGACAATGGTGGAGTGACTCTAGTGCGGCCGCGCGTGGTACTTGCGATGAGTGAGGATACGTACGACTCGCTTATGACGCCTGAACTGGCCGCACGACTCCGGGCGGTCGCCGATGTTGACGAGGGCCGTCCGATCCGGGACTTCGCCGCTCCGGGCACCGCCGAGGCCGTGCGGGACGCCGAGATCCTGCTGACTGGCTGGGGCGCGCCACGGATCGACGCGGTGGCGCTTGACCTGATGCCCCGGCTGCGGGCCGTGATCCACGCGGCCGGGACGATCAAGCCGTACGTCGCGCCGGAGGTGTTCGAGCGCGGTATCCAGGTCACCGCCTCGGTGGAGGCGAACGCCGTTCCCGTGGCGGAGTTCACGCTCGCCGCCATTGTCTACGCCGCCAAGCGCGTACGGCGGCTGGAGCGGGCGTACCGGGAACACCGGATCACCGCACCGGCTCGTCACGCGGCGGACGGGACGGGCGCCAACGGAATCGTGATCGGCGTGGTCGGCGCGTCGCGAGTCGGCCGCCGGGTGCTCGACCTGCTCGTGAACCTCGACGTCTCTGTCCTGCTCTTCGACCCGTACGTCACCGGCGAGGAAGCCGCCGCGTTCGGCGCGGCCAAAACCACTCTCGATGACCTGCTGCGCCGCAGCGACATCGTGACGCTGCACGCGCCGGTCCTCCCGGAGACCCGTCACATGATCGGGGCGGGGCAGCTGGCGCTGCTGAAGGACGACGCGGTCCTCATCAACACCGCCCGCGGCGCCCTGGTGGATATGGACGCGCTGATCGCGGAACTGCGCACGGACCGGATCGAAGCGGTGATCGACGTCACCGACCCGGAACCGCTGCCGCCGGATTCACCGCTCTTCGAGCTCCCGAACGTCCAGCTCACACCACATATCGCCGGCGCGGTCGGCAATGAGGTGCCCCGCCTGCTCGAGCAGGCGATCGGGGAAATCGAGCGGCTGGCCGTGGGGCTGCCCCTGAGCCATCCCGTGACCGCCGCCGACCTCGCGAGGATCGCCTGAATATGGGCCAGCCGCCGTACGTGAACCTGCCAGGGCCGGACCGGGTGCGCTCCCCGCTGACCGGATGGGGCCGGGAACACTGGGAGCACCTCGCCGATCACCTGCTCGAGTCCGCGGCCCGGTACGCGACGCCGGACTTCGCGCAGATCCGGATGCCGGGCCGCCACAGCAACGCGGGCTTCGTGTCGGATGGCATCGAGGGATTCGCGCGGACGTTCATGCTGGCGGCCTTCCGGATCGCGCGAGCGCCAGCCGGATCGCAGGACCGCCTGGCCGAGCGTTACGCCCGTGGCCTCGCCGCTGGCACCGATCGTGATAACAGCAAGAAGCGGGGGATGCCGGCGCGACCGGGGACGGGCACCCGCTGGCCGGACATCACCGACTGCTCTCAGCAGATGGTTGAGGCGGCCGCGATTGCCATCGCCCTGCACGAGACCCGCGACATCATCTGGGAGAAGCTGGACGCGCGCACGCAGGACAACGTGCGGCACTGGCTCGGCGGCTTCGTCGGCAAGCGGACCCACCCGAACAACTGGATACTCTTCCAGGTCGTCACCGAGCAGTTCCTGAAATCCGTGGGCGGCCCGTACGACCAGGCGGAGATCGAGCGCGGCCTCGACATGATCGAGGACTGGTATGTCGGCGACGGCTGGTACAGCGACGGGGCCGGGCAGAACTTCGACTATTACATCGGCTGGGCCATGCACCTGTACCCGCTGATGTGGGCCCGGATCGCCGGGCCGGACGGCGACCAGGGGCGTGCCGGGGTCTACCGGTCCCGCCTGAAGGAGTTCCTCGGCCAGTACCAGTACTTCTTCGGCTCGGGCGGCGCCCCGATCCACCAGGGCCGGTCACTCACCTACCGTTACGCAGCCGCCGCCCCGCTGTGGCTCGGTGAACTGGCGGGCGGCGCGCGGGCGGGCGCCACGCCGCTGACCCCCGGCCGGGCCCGGCGGCTCGCGTCGGGCGCGGTCCGCTACTTCACCGAGCGCGGCGTTCCCGGGGAGGACGGCCTGCTGAGCCTCGGCTGGCTCGACCCGTTCCTGCCCGTCACCCAGCGGTACTCCGGACCGGGCTCGCCGTACTGGGCCAGCAAGGGATTCCTCGGCCTGCTCCTGCCCGCCGATCACCCGGCGTGGACCGCGCGGGAAGAGCCAGGACCCAACGACGAGGCGGACCAGGCGGTCGCGATGCCCGCGCCGGGGTTCCTGCTGCACAGCACACGGCACGACGGGGTCGTGCGCCTGCTGAACCACGGCAGCGACCACCAATCTGATAACAGCAACAAGCGAGAGGCGCGAGAGGCGCGAGAGGCGCGAGAGGCGCGGGAGGCGCGGGAGGCGCGGGAGGCGCGGGAGGCGCGGGAGGCGCGGGAGGCGCGGGAGGCGCGGGAGGCGCGGGATTCGGGCGACCTGCATGACGACCCGCACTACGCCAAGTTCGCCTACTCTAACCTCGCCGCTCCCGGCGCCGCCGAGTCGTCCTGGCGGGCGAACATTGACAATCACGTCGCCGTCCTTGCCCCCCGTCAGGCCCCCGGCCAACCCTCCGGCGACTGCCCGGCTACCCGCCGCGTCCGGATCGAGCGGATCGCCGTCGCCGGCCGTCAGGCCAGCTCCCGCTACCACGCCACCCTGCCGGACGGCCAGGACTGCGTGGTCGAGACCACGACGGTCGTCCGGGGGAGCTGGGAATTGCGCGCCCACCGCGTGATCGCGCCGCCCGGCACCACCGTGCGAGAGGGCGGATACGTCATCGCGGACGACACCGGGCCGCTCACCAAGGTCTCCGCACCAGTGCCCTGGGCGTTCGTGACCAGGCCGGACGGTCTCGCGAGCCTCGTCGTCGGCCTGCACGGCTGGGCGGCGGCCGCCGTCCGCGCCGAGGCGGAGGCGAACGCGCTTGGCCCCCGCTCGGCAGTTCCGTACCTGGTCAGCGCGCCACGGGACGCGGCAGAAACCATCCACGTCACCCTCGTGGTCCTCACCGGCGAGGGCATCCATCCCGAGGCGCTGAGCCCGGCCGTCACCGCGGCGGTCCGCGGCTCGTCCGTTCTGGTCAGCTTCCCCGGTGAAACCGTCGAACTCCAGGTAGGTGCTTCGTGAAGCTCGCTGTCAGTACGCTCGGCACGCCCGGCCAGCCGCTCGCCGAGGCCATCGCGATCGCCTTGGCTGGCGGCTGCGACGGCCTGGAACTGCGGCTTCATCCTGACATGGGCGTGCACCTGGACATGACCGAGGCTGAGGTGGCGGCCGCGAAGCAGGCGATCGCCGCCAGCGGCCTGCAGGTCCTCGCCCTCGCCGGCTACGCCCGCGCCGCGGCCCCGGGTACGGACACGTCCGTCGTCGACGAGATCGTCAGGGGATTGCGCCTCGCCGATGCCCTCGGGGCGCAGGGCCTGCGCGTCTTCCCCGGCGGCTCGGATACGGCCGCCGCGGCCCGCCGGATTCGCGCCGCCCTGGCCGAGACCCCAGGTGACGGCCCGCGTGTCTTCCTCGAGACCCACGATGAGATGCCGACCGGGGATGCCGTCGCCCGCGTCCTCGACGCGGCTGATCTTCCCCGGCGGACCGGTGCGATCTGGGACATCCTGCACCCGTGGCGTCATGGCGAGTCCCCGGACCGCACGTACAAGGCGCTGAAAGCGTGTCTCGGCTACGTGCAGATCAAGGACGCCGTCTCCGCCACCGAGACGGTCCCTGTCCTGCTGGGCACGGGCGCGGTCCCGCTGCGGGCGGCGGGCGAGCTCCTCCACGGCGCCGGCTACGCGGGCTGGGCCTCGCTCGAATGGGAACGCACCTGGTATCCGCAGGTAGAGCCGGTCGCCGAGGTCCTGCCGGGCGCGCGGCGCTGGGTCAGCGAATACTCCTGACGGGGTTAACCGTCACGTGGTACTGGGGATCAGGAACCGCCTGCCCAGGCCGGTGATCAGCATCAGCTTCGTCAGCATCGGGGTCGGCGCGGTCACCCGGAACTGGGAACCGCTCCGGTCCGCGTAGTTCGCCATGCGCAGCAGAGCGCGCAGGCCCTGGGCATCGCAGAAGCTGATGCCCGACAGGTTGACGGACACCGGTCCGCGGTGACTGCTGATGAGCTTCTGGACGTAGCTGACCGCCGTCTCGGCGGTGGTCATGTCGAGCTCGCCCTCGATATCCGCGATTGCCTCGCCGTCCGGCAATAGCCGGTGGCTCAGGTCAAGCGGGAAGATGTCGGCGATCTCCGAATCCGGAAATGCGTCAGCTGGCAATACCGTTCCGGTTAGCACGACATCCGGCAGCGCTGTATTGTCCCATTCGCATCTCCGGCCTACGGCAATTCGCCATGCATTCATGCGCGTTTCCCCCCGTGGGAATTCCGTGCTAGCCCTGACGGGCGGCCCCGTGCAGGGTCAGCCGCCCCGTCGGCTGACCCTGGCGCGTCCATGATTGCAGCGAGATCCCGTAATGACCACACGTGGAGACCCACAGGAAGACCCACAGGATCGGGCTGCCCCTGTTCCCCGGCGCCTTGCGGAGTATGGTGATCCCTGCGCCATCTCAAGAATTTCCAGCCCGTTCACATTGTTCCATCCGCGGGGCGGATCCGACAGGGGGTCCTTGATGAAAGTGCTATCTCGCCCAATCGGTGCGCTGCAGGATCACTATTCGGCGGTCGTGATCGGATCGGGGTACGGAGGTGCAATCGCCGCGTCCCGCATTGCGCGCGCGGGACGCGATGTCTGCGTCCTGGAACGAGGCCGGGAACTCCATCCAGGTGAATACCCGAATTCCGCGCTTTCCGCGGCACGCGAGATCCAGGTGCAGACGCCCGCGGGGCACCACGGGCCCGTGGCGGGTATGTTCGATTTCCACGTAGGCCCGGATATCACGGTCGTGTCGGGCTGCGGGCTGGGCGGCACCTCGCTGATCAACGCCAACGTGGCGCTCGAGCCGGGTGACCCGGTCTTCGCCGACGCCCGCTGGCCAGAGCCGCTGCGGGATCATCCGGAGGTGCTGCGCCCTTTCCTGGGGCGGGCCAGGGAGATGCTCGGGTCCAGCCCGTATCCCCCCGACTGGCCGTCCCTGCCCAAGTTGCGAGTGCTCGAGGAGGCGGCGGAGGGGCTGGGACGTGAGGTGATCCGGCCCGATATCAACGTCACGTTCGCGGACGGGGCGAACGCCGCGGGGGTACGGCAGAGCGCGTGCACCCTGTGCGGCGACTGCTGTTCCGGGTGCAACTACGGGGCGAAGAACACGGTCCTGATGAACTACCTGCCCGACGCGCACGCGCACGGGGCGCACATCTTCACCGAGGTGGCCGTGCGGTCGGTGGCCCGTTCCGGCGGGACGTGGCGGGTGGACTTCACGCTGGCCGACGATCCCGGCGCGCCGTCGCGGTCCGTCACGGCCGACGTCGTAGTCCTGGCGGCCGGGACGCTCGGCACGGCGCAGATCCTGCTCCGGTCCCGCGAGTTCGGTCTGCCGGTGTCAGGCAGGCTGGGGGAGGGCTTCTCCGCCAACGGCGACGTGCTGGCGTTCGCCTATGACACCGATGACGCCGTGCGGGGCCTCGGCCTCGGCAAGCACGTGCCGCGCGAGCAGACGTTGGTCGGCCCCGCGATCACGGGCATGATCGACCTGCGGGGCAACGGCTCTGCCCCGAACCCGCTGATCATCGAGGACGGCGCCATCCCCGGCGCGCTCGCCGCCGTGGTGCCCCTGGTGCTGAGCGCCGCGTCCAACGGGATTCCCGAGCCGGCCGCCAGGCGGCTGCGGGAACTGGCCGGCATCCCGTTCGGCTCCTATCGCGGACCGGTCGGCCGTACCCTGACCTACCTGGTGATGAGCACCGACGACGCCGGCGGGCGGCTCGTCCTGGAGAACGACCAGGTCCACGTGGTCTGGCCGGAGGCCGGGCAGCAGCCGGCGTTCACCCGGGACAACGACGTCCTGGCCACGGCCACCCGGGCGCTGCACGGGACCGAGACACCGGACCCGCTGTGGGCCTGGACGAACGGGCGGTCGCTGATCACGGTGCATCCGCTCGGCGGGTGCGCGATGGCGGACGACGCGGACGGCGGCGTGGTCGACCACAAGGGCCGCGTGTTCGATCCCGACGGCGGCGGCGTGCATGACGGGCTGTACGTGTGCGACGGCTCGGTCATCCCGTGCTCGCTGGACGTGAACCCGCTGCTCACGATCTCGGCCATCGCCGAGCGGACGGCGGCGATCATGATCGAGGACCGGAAGTGGGCGCCGGCGGCCGGCCCCGAGTCCCCGTCTCCCGCCCCGGTGCTCGCGCCGCCCCGGGTGCGCCTGGAGTTCGCCGAGCGCATGGCCGGCTTCGTCGCGATAGGCGGGAGTGACGGCTACGCGGACGGATTCGACCGCGGCCGGCGCGACGGCGCGCGCGTTGAGCTGGACGTCACGATCTCCTACGACGACATCCACGCCGTGCTGGATGACCCGCGACGCCCGGCGCGGATCTCCGGGGAGGTGCGCGCGGCCGCGCTGTCCGCGCATCCCCTGACGGTGACGGAGGGCCGGTTCACGCTCTTCGATCCCGATCCGTCACGGGTGGAGACCTGGCGCATGCGCTACCGGATGACGCTGCGGTCGGCCGACGGGCGGACCTACCTGTTCGACGGACACAAGGAACTGCGCGAGAGTGGCGGCGCCCGGCACGCCTGGTCCGAGACGACCACGCTGTACACCACGATCCGCGCGGAACGCCCGGGCGGCGCACCGGGTGACGGTGCGGCGGAGGGCGGCACGGCGGAGGGCGGCACGGGGATCCTGCACCTGAAGCCCGCCGACCTGGCCCGGCTGATCGGCGGCATCACGGTCGAGGGCGTCCCGGGTCACAAGCAGCGCGAGTACCGGCGGGCGTTCCTCGAGCTGTTCGCCGACGAGCTCGTGCACGTCTACGGCGGCGTGCTCGACGAGCCCGCCGACTTCCCGAGCGCGCCGAGGGCGGCGCCCAGGGTACGGGAGCCGGGGCAGCCGGACGGGACCTGGTGGTGCGGCGGTGGCCGGCGGTGGCACGCGGGGGACAAGCCAGGGGACGACGCCTTCCTGCGGCTGACCCGCTACCACGCCGGAGACAAGGGCCCGGTCATGCTGGCCAGCGGGTTCGGCATGTCGTCGCACTCGTTCCTCACGCCGACGATCAGCCAGAATCTGACGGAGTTCCTGGCCGAGCGCGGCTACGACGTCTGGCTGTTCGACTGCCGCGCCGGGATCGACCTGCCCTCGTCGGGCACCCAGTTCACCATCGATGACATCGCCCGGGTGGACTGGCCCGTCGCCGTCCGCAAGGTCCTCGACGAGACCGGCCGAGACGACCTGCAGGTATTCGGCCACTGCGTGGGCTCCGGCTCGCTGCAGATGGCGATCCTGGCCGGGCTGGAAGGCGTCCGCGCCGCGGTCTGCGCGCAGTTCCCCATGCACCTGGTGACCTCTCCCTTCGACCTGGCGAAGTCCCGCCTGCACACGGCGGGCATCTTCCGCCGCCTGGGGGCCGGCGGGCTGGCCCCGGACACGCGCGGGTCGGTGCCGGACGAGCTACTCGACGCCGCGCTCCGTACCCTGCCGATGCCTGCGGAGGAACGCTGCGGCGAGGCGGTGTGCCGGTGGATCAACGCGATTTACGGGCTCACCCACCGTCACGCGCAGCTGAACGAGCCGACCCACCGGGCGCTGAACGGGATGTTCGGGTTCGGCAACGTCGAGTCGCTGGAGCACCTGTCGCTCATGATGCGCCGGGGCCTGGCGGTCACGCACACCGGCGGGGAAGAGTACTTCGCGCACCCGGAACGCTTCGCGCGGACCAGCCTCCTGCTGCTGCAGGGGACGCAGAACTATATCTTCCGCCCGGCCGGCACGCTGCGGACGCTGCGCTGGCTGCAGCGCGGGAACCCGCGTGGGGACTACCACCGGGAACTGCTGCACGGGTACGCCCACCTGGACGCGATCGTGGGCAGCCGGGCCGCGACCGACGTGTACCCTCGGATCGCGGACTTCCTCGACGCGCGGCAGGGCTAGCTGATGCGGCGCGGTTAGCTAACAGCCCACCGCGGCTGATGACGGCCAGGCCGAGTTCCCCGGCCGTGCGCGTCGCGGATCGGGTGAGTTCCTCCGCCCGCCCGGCGTCGGCCGCCGCGCCGCGTGCGGACAGCACGCGGCCGTAGGCCTGCTGGGTGAGGGCCGTCCACGGCCGCGACCCCATGTCGCGGTGCCGTGCCAGCGCGGCCTCCAGGTGCGCGGCGGCGTCGGCGGGACGGCCGGCCGTCGCCGCGAGCATCCCGAGCCAGTGGTCGGCGGCGCCGAGGAACGTCGCGACGCCCAGCGTGCAGTTGTTCCCGGCATACGGGGCCGCCAGGTCGTACAGGGCCGCGGCCCACCGCCGGTCTCCCGCCACGTCGGCCGCGCCGGCGAAACCCGCGATCATTGCCCACCACAGGTAGTTCTTGTCCGCATCGGCCGCCGACGCGGGCTCGGTCCCGCGCAGCAGGCCGGCCGTCGCGTCGCGGGCGCCCGTCGACGCCAGGCACCAGGCCGTGAGCGCGGTCCAGACCAGGTTGCCGGGCTCCGTCGCCGACATCGCCTCCAGCACCGGGATGTACTCGGCCGCGTGTCCCCGCAGCAGCCGCCAGGCAAAAGTCTGCACGAGGGGGATGAAGTGCGCCTGCGGATGGCCGATCTGGTTCAGCCGGCGGCCGAGCTCGCCGGTCAGCTTCTCCGCGTCGTCGAACCGTCCCTCCAGGTTGGCGACGGTGATGTCCCACATCGAGGCCAGCCGGATGAACTCGGGGTGGCGCATCCGTTCCGCCAGCGTCTTCATGTCGTGCGCGGTCGCCACCGCGGCGGTGTGCGCGCCGCTCTCGAACTGCGCGGACAGCAGGATGCGCAGTCCTTCCAGGCGCAGCTCGGGATCGCTCAGCTCGTCGCCGATGGCGAGGATCTCGCCGGACACCCGGAGCGCGTCGGCGACGTCGTCCGGTCCGTCGAGCGCCCAGCACCGGTGCAGCAGCACGGTGGCGAGCGTCCGCCGGTCCCCGGCGGCGCGGGCCAGGGCCAGCGACCGGTCGCTGAGCGCCAGCCGTTCCGGGTAGGGGCGCGCGGTGTGCAGCCAGTGGGCGAGCCGGGCCAGGATCGTGGCCCGGGCGCCGCTGTCCTCCTCGCCCAGCAGATCGAGCGCCTCTTCCAGGAGCGCCTGCGCGCGGGGGTCGGGCTGCACCGTCGCCGGCAGGACGCCGCCGTACCCGAGGGCCGCCCACCGGAACAGGCCGTCGTTCCCGAGGCGGCGCGCGACGTCCGCCGCCTCGGCGAACCGCTCGTCCCGGTACGTGTACTCCCCGGCCCGGTCGTGCGCCCAGGCCAGCTCCAGGAGCAGTTCGCAGCGCAGCTGGTCGTCGGTCCGGAACCGGTCCAGCAGCGCCAGCGCTCTGGTGAAGTGACGCACCGCGACCTCGGCCGCGACCTCGCGCAGCGCGCGCTCGCCGGCCAGGCGCTCGTAGCCGGCGGCTTTTTCGGCGGCGCCCTTCGCGGCCGCGCCGAAGTGATGCGCCAGTTGCGCGGGCGGGACACCGGGACGTGACTCCAGGGTCTCGCCGATCCGGTGATGCAGCCGGGCCCGGCGGCTGCGGCTGAGCTCCTCGGCGGTTACCCGTCGCGTCAGCGAGTGCAGGAACCGCCAGTGGTCGGGCTCGCTGTCGAGGTCATCGTCAAGCTCCGCGATCAGGCCCGCCCGCTCCGCTTCCTCCAGGGCGGCGATGGTGGCCGCGTCATCCAGCGCGGCCGCCTCCGCCAGCAGGGAGGCGTCGAACCGCTCGCCGACCAGCGACGCGATCGCGAGGATCTCGGCGCACCGGTCCGACAGCCGCCGCAGCCGCGACCGCACCATGTCACGGACGGATTCCGGGATCTCCGCCAGCGTTTCGCCGAGCGCCAGGTGCCGTGCCATCTCCAGGAGGAAGAACGGGTTGCCCGCGGTCTCCCGCCGCAGTTCGGCGACCACCGCGGACTCGCCGTCCCCGAACAGCCGCCCCGCCATGTTTCCCGGCAGCACGGTGTCCGGCAGCACCGTCGCCAGCAGCCCGGCGACGTCCTCGTCCGCCAGGCCGCGCAGCGAGAGGCGGCGGCAGTCGATGTCCCGTGTCAGGGAGGCCAGGACGGCGGGGAAGTCGTCCCGCTGCGGCCCGGTGTCCCGGTACATGGCGGCCACCAGCAGCGGCGTGGAACGCTGGGCCCGCATCAGGTACGGCAACAGGAGCAGCGAGGGCTCGTCCGCCCATTGCAGGTCGTCGAGGACGAACAACACGGGCCGCCGGGTGGTGATCCGCGCGATCCAGGTGTCGAGCGACTCGAACAGACGGAAGCGCTCGGCCTCGGCGCTCAACGGCGGTACGGCGGGCACCCCGATGCGCCGCGCGGGCTCGGGGCACAGGACGGAGATCTCCCCGGCGAGGCCTGCCAGGTCCCGGCGCAGCACCGTGTCCGGGCAGGCACGTGCGTAGTCCCGCAGGGCTTCACGGAAGGCCTGATAGGGGGCGAGGACGTGCTCGTCCCAGCGACCGTAGAGCACCAGGCCCCCGTCCGCGCGCACCCGGCGCGCCAGTTCGGCCACCAGGGCAGTCTTGCCGATCCCGGGCTCGCCGGCGGCGAGCGCCAGGACGCGGCGGCCCGTCGTCGCGCTCGACCATGCCTCCCGGAGCACGCCGAGTTCCCGGTCACGCCCCACGAGCCGGCCGCTGGCGGCGGACTCGATCCACACGACGTTCGACGCGTCGGCGTCATCCGCGCCGTCGTCCAGCACGCCCCCGCCGGCGACCGGGTGACCAGCGACCGGGTGACCGGCGACCGGATGGGCGGCGACCGGATGGGCGGCCACCGGGCCCGCCGCCTGCGCCGGGATCACGCCGCCGGCCGAGCGCACGGCCGGGCCGGTTTTCCCCCGGGCCACGGCCACGAACCGCTCGCGTGCGTCCCCCGTCAGCTGCAGGGCGCCGGCCAGCAGTTCGGCGGTGGCCTTGCGCGCCGTCAGGTTGATGCCACGCTCCAGGTCGCTGACCGTTCGCGTGCTCACTCCCGCGGCGGCGGCCAGTTCTTCCTGGGTGAGCATGGCCTCGGCCCGCCGCTGACGCAGCAATTCCGCGAACCCGACCGCAGGCTGCTCCGACATAGCCGGTTCCCCTTCGCAGACCACTGCTTCCGCGTCCCCTCGCAAATCCCTGACCCAGGCTATCGCGCGCCCTAGCCAGCACCAATGGTTACTGAAAACGTTTGCGGAGCGGCACCTCCCGGAGCGGCACCTCCCGGAGCAGCGCCTCCAGGACCGAGGCGAGAGCGGCGGTGAGCGCGTCCAGGAGTTCCGCTCCCTCACGCGCGCAGGCGCCCGACGGGTCGCCGAGGACGCCGTTGGGGGAGACGGCGCGGACGCCACCGGCCGTGAGCAGCGGCATGATCTCGGCCAGCGGCCGGGTGTCGCCGGGCGCCGCCGCGGACAGCCGCACGTCCTGCGGTGCCAGCGCCAGCATCAGCGACGTCTCGAACCGCCCCGCGTGGGCGTCGGCGAGCGGGGACGGCAGTCCCGCGTGCCACACGTGGCAGTCCCGCCCCTCGGCGCGCAGTGTCTTCAGGGCGGACGTGACCGCCAGGATGCCGATGGACAAGGTGCCCGGGAAATCCGCGTGCTCGCCGCTCGCCCCGATCGCGACCGGCGGCGCGAGCCCCACGCCCGGGCGGCCGGCGCAGACGCGGGCGGCCACCGCGCACGCGATCCGCGTGTCGGTGTCCAGCGGCAGGTGCGGGCCGTGCTGTTCGAGGGAGCCGAGCGGGACCACCAGCAGGGACCGCGGCCCGGCCTCGACATCGGGCCACTTCGCCGCGGCCAGGTCAGGGGCCAGGTGAGTGACCAGGTCATCCGTCAAGCCGGTGTTCCCAGGGTTCCGGCGAACGCCGCGGCCAGCTGCCGCATCGCGGAGTCGAGCAGCTCGCCGATGTCCGCCGCGGGATCGTCGAGCCACTGCTCATAGGCTGCGAGCGCCACCCCGAGGACGGCGTGCGCGATGACCTGCGGCGCGAGATCGTCGGTGCGGAGCCCGGTGCGCTCGGCCGCGAACTCGGCGACCACCTGGCGCCAGGCGGTGAAGCGGAGCGCGGAATGGGCGTACAGCGTGGGGACCCGCAGGATCAGCTCCATCCGCCGCCGGTGGAGCGGCACCTGGCCGGCTGACACGTGGTTGAAGTCGACGAGCGCGAGGCGGACGGCGTCCATCAGCGGGATCTCCGGCGGGCAGGCCTTCAGCCGGACGCGCATCCGCTCGAGCTCCACCTCGAACGCGCCCCACGGCACGTCGTTCTTGGACGGGAAGTACCGGAAGAACGTGCGCCGCCCGATGCCCGCGGCCGCCGCGATGTCATCGACGGTGGTCTCCGCGAAGCCCTTCGCGGCGAACAGGCCGAACGCCGTCCGCTCCAGCTCCGTCCGGGACGTGACGTGCCGCCGCCCGGGGGGACGCCCCGGCTGGCGCGCGGCGGGCGCTCCCGGCTCGGGCTCCGGGTCAGCTGATGCCGGCACTCGCACCACCGTCCTCATTGACAGGTCATCACAAGCAGTCGGGATGTATCAGCTTACGCCGGTCGACGCGGCGGATTCGGTAGCACGGCCTGGTGAATCTTGATTAGTGGCACCTGGTGCCGTTACGATCCTGCGGGGTGCTGTTCCTGGCACCTGGCGCCACTTATGCAGGAGGTACGCCATGGCTCCGGAAGTAATGGCTCCCGAGGTAAGCGACGAGGAACTCGCCACCGACGAACTGCTCGTCGAGGAAATCTCGATCGACGGCATGTGCGGTGTCTACTGAGTTCGATCTCGACCGGCCCTGGCAGGTCGACCCGCGCGTGTCGATGCGGCCCGAGCCGTTCGGCGCGCTGCTTTACCACTTCGGCACGCGGCGGCTGTCGTTCCTGAAGAACCAGACGGTGCTGGCGGTGGTCCGGTCCCTGGCCGACCACCCCAGCGCCCGGGCCGCCTGCCAGGCCGCGGGCGTGCGGCCGGCTGAGCTCCCCGCTTACGCGCGGGCCCTCGCCGCCCTCGCGGAATCACACATGATCACAGAACGGACAGTGGCGTGTCCCTGACCTCCGGCCTCCCGGCCCCCGCTCCGAAACTGACCGACCTGTTCCAGCTCGGGCTCGACGCCCCCATCTGCCTGACCTGGGAACTCACCTACGCCTGCAACCTGTCGTGCGTGCACTGCCTGTCGTCGTCCGGCCGCCGCGACCCGCGCGAGCTGTCCACCGCCGAATGCGAGTCGGTCATCGACACGCTGGAGCGGATGCAGGTCTTCTACGTCAACGTCGGCGGCGGGGAGCCGACGGTGCGCCCGGACTTCTGGGAGCTGGTCGACTACGCGACCGCGCATCACGTGGGCGTGAAGTTCTCCACCAACGGCGTCCGGCTCGACGCGGCGGCCGCGGCCCGGCTGGCCGCGTCGGACTACGTGGACGTGCAGGTCTCCCTGGACGGCGCGACGGCCGAGGTGAACGACGCCGTGCGCGGCCCGGGGTCGTATGCGACGGCGATGCGGGCGATGGAGAACCTCGCCGACGCCGGTTTCCGCGGGTTCAAGCTGTCGGTCGTGATGACCAGGCAGAACGTTTCGCAGCTGGACGCGTTCAAGGCGATCGCCGACCGGTTCGGGGCGCAGCTGCGGATCACCCGGCTGCGCCCGTCCGGGCGCGGCGCCGACTCGTGGGACGCGCTGCATCCGCTGCCGTCGCAGCAGCGGGAACTGTATGACTGGCTCGTCGCGCACGGGGAGCAGGTGCTGACCGGCGACTCATTCTTCCACCTGTCGGCGTACGGGTCGGCGCTGCCCGGCCTGAACCTGTGCGGCGCCGGGCGCGTCGTGTGCCTGATCGACCCGGTCGGGGACGTGTACGCGTGCCCGTTCGCGATCCACCCCAGCTTCCTGGCCGGGAACGTGCGGGACGCGGGCGGATTCCGGCGCGTGTGGCGCGAGTCTCCGCTGTTCGCCTCGCTGCGGTCGCCCGACACCGGGGGAGCGTGCCGGTCCTGCGGGCACTACGACTCATGCCGCGGCGGGTGCATGGCGGCGAAGTTCTTCACCGGCCTTCCGCTGGACGGCCCCGACCCGGAATGCGTGCGGGGCTACGGGGAATCGGCCCTGGCCGCGGTCGACGGCGGGGTCCCGAAACCATCCGCCGACCACTCCCACCGGACGGCCGCCCGCCCCGGTACAGGCGGCCCGGGCGCGGGCGGCCCCGTCCCGGTGACGATCGGCCGCAGGCGCCCGCCGGCGCACGCCTGCGACGAGAGCCCTCTCGCGGGCTTCACGGCCTGAGCAGATGTGATACCGAGCCCGTTTGGCCAAGGGCCGGACCCGGACCTGGTGCCGGCGGGCTTCCGGCTGCGCGCCGACGAGTCGGCGCGGCTGGTGGCCGCCGGGCCCGTGGTGGTCGGCGGACCCGCGCGCACCGGCGGGACCGTGCTCGTCGGCGGATCACCGGTCCGGGTGCTGCGCCTGACGCCCGCGGGCTCCCGCCAGGTCGCGGCGTGGCTGGCGGGTGAGCCGGTGCCGGACAGCGGCCCCGCCCGGAAGCTGGCGCGGCGGCTGCTCGACGCCGGGATCGCGCAGCCACGGCCCGAGGCGGGCAGCGGACCGAGTCCACGCGACGTGACCGTGGTGATCCCGGTCCGGGACCGGCACGCCGAGCTCGAACGGTGCCTCGGCGGGCTGCGCGCGGCGGCCGGGGCCAGCGGCGGCAGCACGCACCAGGTCATCGTCGTCGACGACTGCTCGGCCGATCCGGCCGCCATCGCGGCGATCGCCCGGGAGCACGGGGCCCGCATGCTCCGCCGGCCCGTGAACGGGGGACCGGGCGCGGCGCGGAACACCGGACTCGCCGCGGTGGCGACGGGGCTGGTCGCCTTTCTCGACTCCGACTGCGTGCCGCGGCCCGGGTGGCTGGACCGGCTGCTGCCGCACTTCGCCGATCCCGCGGTCGGCGCGGCCGCGCCACGCATCGTGCCGCACGAGCGGGGCACCGGGTGGCTCGCCCGGTACGAGGGCGCGAGCTCGACCCTCGACATGGGCACGCGGGCGAGCATGGTCCGGCCGGGGTCACGGGTGCCGTACGTGCCGGGCGCGGCGCTGGTCGTGCGGAAGAACGCGGCCGGCAGCGGGTTCGCACCGGACCTGCGCGTGGGGGAGGATGTCGACTTCGTCTGGCGGCTGGCGGACGCGGGCTGGCGCGTGCGGTATGAGCCCGACGCGTCGATGGGGCACGGCCACCGGGTCCGGTTCCGCGCCTGGTTCGCCCGCCGGGTCGACTACGGGACGTCCGCCGCCGCCCTGGAAGAACGCCACCCCGGCGCGGTCCGCCCACTGTACGCGTCCAGGTGGACGGCCGGTGCCTGGGCCGCGGCGCTGTCCGGCCGCCCGGTGACGGCGGCGGCCCTCACCGGCGCGGCGACCGCCCTGCTCGCCCGCCGCCTGTCCGGAGTCACCGGCGAGCACTGGCCGTTGCCCGCTACGTCCTCTTCCGATAACAGCAAGAAGCGGGAATGGACGGGGGTGGCGTGGCGGCTCGCGGTGCGCCTGGCAGCGGGCGGAACCATCGCGGCGGGCCAGCCGCTCGGCAGTGCTCTGTCCCGGGCGTGGTGGCCGGTCGCCATACCGGTCGCCGCGGCGGTCCCGCGGCTGCGGCTCCCGGTCGCCGCCCTAATGCTCGCCCCGCCGCTGCTGGACTGGGCGGATCGCCGCCCGCCCCTAGATCCGGCGCGTTACGTGGCCGCCCGCCTGCTGGACGATGCGGCCTACAGCCTCGGCGTGTGGGAAGGCTGCGTCAGGCGGCGCACCCTGCACCCGCTTATCCCCGTCATCGGAATAGCGCGCGGCCGCGCTGGCAGGCGAGACTGAACGGGCGTTCACCGCCGGGTGGTCAGGGGACGGGCGCCCCAGGCCCAAGGGGCGGGGCTGAGGCTGGAAACGCATGTCGCGTCGCGGCGAGCAGATGGGCTGGCTGGGGCGGTGGAGCCGTCGAGTCCCGCACGACGAGTTCGGTGGCCAGCTCCAGCTGATGGCTCGGCGGCGTCAGTCCCTCGATGAGCGTGCCGAGCATCTCGGCCGCGAGTCTCCCCATCTCAGCGAGCGGCTGGCGGATCGTCGTCAGCGGGGGTGACGCCCACCGGGAGATGCGCAGATCATCAAAGCCAATGACGGACAGGTCCCGCGGGATTCGCAGGCCGCGCTGACGGGCTGCCTCGTAAACGCCGAACGCCTGCTGGTCATTGCCGGCGAAGATGGCGGTGGGCGGGCTGGCGAGATCGAGCAGCGAGTCGGCCTGCGCGCGCCCGCCCTCGTACTGGAAGTCGCCGTGCCGGACGAGGGCCGGGTCGTACTTCAGCCCCGCGCGCTCCAACGCCGACCGGTAGCCGCCAATCCGGGCACGGCTGCACATGTCCCTGACCGGGCCGCCGATGATGGCGATGCGGTCGTGACCGGTTTCGATCAAGTGGTCCGTGGCCACGATACCGCCGGCCCAGTTGGTGGCGCCGACGCCCGGCAGGTCAGCCTTCGGGAGGTTCACCGGGTCGATGACCACGAGCGGGATGTTCGCATCGCGCAGCTGGCGCAGCTGGCGCTCGGTCACCTTCCAGGTGACCAGGAGGACCCCGTCGGTGTCGTGGCTGGCGAGTGCGCTGGTCCAGCTGGCGGGCCTGGCGTTGTCGTGGCGTACCGCGGATACGGCGACGGCCACGCCGTGCGCGGAGCACCATTCCTCCACGCCGCGCAGGATCTCGGCCGCCCAGGGGCTGTCCAGCTCGTTGAAGATGACGTCGATCAGGCCCGCGTGCCTGCCCCTGCGCATGCCAGGGTGCCGGTATCCTCGCTCGCCAAGTAGCTGCTCCACTCGTGCCCTGGTGGCGGGAGCCACCTCAGCGTGTCCGTTCACGACCTTGGAGACCGTGGGCAGCGAGACGCCAGCCTCGGCCGCTATCTCGGCAAGCGTCGGCCGGGCGCGCCGACCAGGCTGACCGGGAGCCGCCATAACGTTATCACCCTCCTAGCGGGGCCTGAGTCCGCAAACACTAGCAACCAGGATCGATAGCTCGAAAGATTTCGTCTAGGTATCGGGACCAACTTGTTGCCGGATCGCGACACTCGGAGCTCAATCATACGAGAAGGATGAGCTGCAGAGGCTGGTAAATGCAAGTTTTCCGGCGTAGGTGAGGTCTCGTTAAATTTGTGGAAACAAGGGTCTTGACCGTTAAACCTGGTGACCTTACTGTGTTGGCACGCCGAAACATTTCTCTATGACCGAAAGCACCGTGACCAGTTAGGTCCGTCACAGTGCGAGCGAGAAGGGACGCCAGATGACCTGCCTGGCCCGACTCTGGATAACCGCCCGGTGACTGGCGGAGCTAGCGGAGTCCCAGAGAGAGGAGGCGCCGGGTGACCTACATGGCTAGGCGCATCGCCTTCTACATAGTGACCGCGTGGGCGGCGGTCACCATCAACTTCTTCATCCCGAGACTGATGCCCGGCAACCCGGTGCAGATCATCATGTCCAGGCTTTCCGCGGTCGGGCCGGTCACGCCGTCGATGCAACGCGCACTGGAGATCCAGTTCGGCGTCAACACCAACACGTCGCTGCTGAACCAGTACTTCCAGTACTGGGGCCAGCTCGTCCACGGCAACCTCGGCACCTCGATCACCGACTATCCCGCTTCGGTGGCCAGCGTGATCGCGCAGGCATTGCCCTGGACAATCGGTCTGGTCGGGGCGTCGGTCATCATCTCCTTCGTCGTCGGCACGATCATCGGCACCCTCTCAGCCTGGCGGCGCGGGTCCTTCCTGGATGGGGCGCTGCCCGTGTCCGCGTTCCTGCAGGCGCTGCCGTACTTCTGGGTGGCCCTGCTGGCCATCGAGGTCTTCGGCGTCACGCTCGGCTGGTTCCCGGACTCCGGCGGCTATGCCCAGGGGATGACGACGGCCCTGACCCCGGCGTTTATCGGCAGCGCGAGCTACCACGCGCTGCTGCCCGCCGCCACCATCGTGGTGACCTCGATGGCCGGCTGGATGGTCGGCCAGCGCAACTTGATGATCACAACGCTGGACCAGGACTACGTGCTGGTCGCGCAGGCCAAGGGTGTCTCCCAGCGCCGCGTCATGTGGATGTACGCCGCGCGCAACGCGATCCTGCCGCAGTTCGCCAGCTTCGCCGTGGCGCTAGGCCTGGTGGTCTCCGGCTCCCTGCTGGTCGAGCTGGTCTTCTCCTACCCCGGGATCGGTGACGTGCTGCTCAACGCGGTGAGCAACGACGATTACTCGACGATGCAGGGGGTCTTCCTTGTCATCACGCTGGCCGTGCTGGCCGCCAACTTCCTCGCGGACCTGGTGTACGTGGTGCTCGACCCGCGGGCACGACAGGAGGCCTGACCGATGACTGTCAACACGGCACTCAGCGCGGTGGAAACCGATCCCATCGTGCGCCGCCCGGCGGGCGGCCGCCGGTTCTGGTCCCTGTTCACCCGGTCCAAGTGGGTGACCGCGGGCCTGGCGATCTTCGCGGTCTACGTGCTTTTCGCGATCATCGGGCCGATCATCAAGCCGTACGACCCGTCGGCGCTCAGCTACACGGCCATCCTGCAGCCGCCGTCGGCCCACCACCTGCTCGGCACCACGCAGACCGGCCAGGACGTGCTGTCCCAGCTCCTGGTCGGGTTCGGGCCCACCCTGGAGATCGGCTTCCTGGCCGGCGTGATCGCGACCGCGATGTCGATCATCATCGGCGTCGGCGCCGGGTACTTCGCCGGCAGCGCCGGCGAAGGGCTGTCCCTGCTGTCCAACATCTTCCTGGTGATTCCCCAGCTTCCGCTGCTGGTGGTGATTTCCAGCCTTGACGCGCATGCCGGCAGCTGGGTCTACGCGATCGCGCTGGCCGTCCTCGGCTGGGCCTGGGGCGCCCGGGTGCTGAGAGCCCAGACCATCGCGCTAGCCGGCCAGGACTTCGTACTGGCGGCCAAGGCCTCCGGCGAGTCGGCCTGGCGGATCATCCTGTTCGAGATCCTGCCCAACGAGCTCCCCGTCGTCGCCACCAGCTTCGTGTTCACGGTGGTCGGGGCGATCGGCTCCTACGTCGCGCTGTGCTTCCTCGGGCTGGTCAACATCAACAGCTGGAACTGGGGCACCATGCTCTTCTACGCGCAGAGCAACCAGGCCATGAGCGACGGCGCGTGGTGGTGGTACGTGCCGCCGGGCATCGCCGTCGCGTTGATCCTGCTCGGGCTGGTCATGCTGAACTTCGGCCTCGACGAGTTCATCAACCCGAGGCTGCGCGCGGCGGGGATCACCCGCAAGGAGCTGAAGACCGCCAGCAAGCAGCAGGGCATCACCCCGGTGATCCGGAACCGCCCGAGGGCCCCGTCTGGCGTCTCCAGCGCGATCACGGTCGGCGATGAGGTCACCAGCACTGCACGGAGGCACAAGTGAGCGCGATCACCGGGCCGGCGGTCGCCGCCGGCATGGAGCCGGTGCTGGACATCCAGGGCCTGTGCGTGGACTACGGGCGCGGCCGCAACGCCACGCACGCCGTGATCGACGCCGACCTGACGCTGCACCGTGGTGAGGTTATCGGACTGGCCGGCGAGAGCGGCAGCGGGAAGTCCACGCTCGCCTACGGCGCGACCCGGCTGCTGCGCCAGCCCGGGATCGTCACTGACGGCAGCGTGCTGTTCACCCGGGACGTGAGCCGGCCGGACACGGAAATCGACCTCCTCGACGCGACCCCGGCCGAGCTGCGCACCCTGCGCTGGCGCGACGTGGCGCTGGTCTTCCAGGCCGCGATGAACTCCCTCAATCCGGTGCTGTCCGTCCAGTCCCAGCTCACCGACACCCTGGCCGCTCACCGCCCGCATACGACCAAGCGGGAGCGGATCGAGCGGGCGGCAGAGCTGCTTGAGCTGGTCGGGATCAGCCGCGACCGGCTGAAGAGCTTCCCGCACGAGCTGTCCGGCGGCATGAAACAGCGCGTGATGATCGCGCTGGCGCTGGCCCTGGACCCGCAGGTCGTCATCATGGACGAGCCGACGACGGCACTGGACGTCGTCACCCAGCGGCAGATCATGGAACAGATCATCAGCCTGCGGGACCGGCTGGGCTTCTCGGTGCTGTTCATCACTCACGACCTGTCGCTGCTGCTGGAGATGGCCGACACGATCGCGATCATGTACGCGGGGCGGATAGTGGAGACGGCGCCGGCCCGGCGGCTCTTCCGCGCGCCGCGCCACCCCTACACCGCCGCGCTGCTGGAGTCCTTCCCCTCGCTGCACGGCGATCGCAAGGTGATGACCGGCATCCCGGGCTCACCACCGGACATGCGCAAGCCCCCGAAGGGCTGTGCCTTCGCCGACCGCTGCAAATACGCGCTGCCGCGCTGCACGGACGAGCAGCCGCCGCTGGCCAGCCCGGCGATCGAGTCCGGCGGCGGCCGCCAGGTCGCCTGCTGGCTGCACGAGGAGAACGCGCTGCCGGACGCGCTGTCCGCGCCGGAGCCGGGCACCGAGCCAGCGGGCACCGCCCGTGAATCCTTCGGAGGGCCGCGATGACCGACATGAACACGGGAACCCCCCCGGTGCCGGTGGTTGACCGGCCGCGAGGCGAGGTGGTCCTGGAAGCCCGCGGGCTCACCAAGCACTTCAAGGTACGTTCCCGGCCGCAACGCGGGCAGCGCCGGACCCGTGCTGTGGTGCATGCCGTCGAGGACGTGAACCTGGCCCTGGAGGCAGGCCGGGTCACCGCCGTCGTGGGCGAGAGCGGCTCCGGCAAGACGACCGTGTCGCGGATGCTCGCCCAGCTGACCAAGCCGACCAGCGGGCAGATCCTGCTGGGGGGCAAGTCGGCCAGGAGCTACGGGATCAAGGCCTACCGCCGCAAGATCCAGATGGTGTTCCAGGACCCGTTCTCCTCGCTGAACCCGGTGCACACGGTCCGGTACCACCTGGCCCGGCCGCTGAAGATCCACAAGCGGGCCGGAGACAAAACCGGGGCGAGCGATGCCGTCAACGCCCTGCTGACCCGGGTCAAGCTGGATCCCCCGGACCAGTACATAGAAAAGCTGCCGCACGAGCTGTCCGGCGGGCAGCGCCAGCGCGTCGCCATCGCGCGGGCGCTCGCCGCGGGACCCACCGTGCTGCTGGCCGACGAGCCGATCTCGATGCTGGACGTGTCGATCCGGCTCGGCATCCTCAACCTCCTGGGCGAGCTGCGTGACCAGGAGAACCTCGCGATCCTGTATGTCACCCACGACATCGCCTCCGCCCGGTACTTCGCCGACACCATGACGGTGATGTACGCGGGCCGGGTCGTCGAGTCCGGGCCGAGCCTGGAGGTAACGGACAACCCGCAGCACCCCTACACCCGGCTGCTGCTCGACGCGGCACCGGACCCTGAGCGGGAGGCCCCCCCGGAGATCCAGGCCCGGGGTTCGGCCCCCAGCCTGATCAACCCGCCGTCGGGCTGCCGGTTCCATCCCCGATGCCCCCTCGCCATGCCGATCTGCGCTGAGCAACTTCCGCCGGATATTTCGGTGGGCGAGGGCCATGTGGCCGCCTGCTGGCTCCGCCACGACGATTACAAAACCAACACAGGAACAACAACCCTCGCCGGCGATTCGCCGGCCTGATTAGCGGAGCGAACATGAGATATAAGGCATCGCTCGCCGCCGCAGCGTGCGTGATAGGCGCGCTCGGACTGGCGGCGTGCAGCTCCTCGGGAGGCGGCTCGACCGCGGGCGGCTCCTCAAGCTCGTCCTCGCAGGTGCTTGTCATGGAGCAGAGCCCCACGGGCCCGGTAGCCGATGACATGAACCCGTTCTCGACCACGGGCGCGGGTAACCTGCTCGGCTTCAACAACATGATTTACGAGCCCCTGCTGCAGTTCGATGATCTGAAGCCGGGCACCTGGTACCCGTGGCTGGCCAACAACTTCACCTGGTCCCACGGCGGCGAGACGATCACGTTCACGCTGCGCAGCGGGGTGAAGTTCACCAACGGCGAGGCGTTCAACGCCTCCAACGCCGCGTGGGAGTTCAACCTGCTCAAGAAGTACCCCGATATCAACACCAACGGGCTGCCGATCTCCAGCGCCAGCGCGCCGAACGCGACGACCCTGGTGATCAACTTCAGCTCGCCGCAGTACACGAACCTGTACAACATCGCCGACACCGCCATGGTGCCGGAGGGGGTCTGGTCCAAGATCAGCGGTGACCCCGGCAAGTACGCCGACACCAACCCGATCGGGACCGGCCCGTACAAGCTGAAGACGTTCTCGCCGCAGTCCGTGACCCTCACCCGGAACACCAGCTACTGGCAGGGCGAATCGCACGTTCCGGAACTGGAGTACCCGGCGTACGACTCCAACACCTCCGCCAACCAGGCGCTGGAAGACGGATCGCTGCAGTGGGCCGGCAACTTCGTGCAGAACATCCAGAGCCAGTTCGTGAACAAGTCCTCGAGCAATCACTACTGGGACTTCGGCCTGCAGACCGAGACGATCATCCCGAACCTCAACAAGTTCCCGTTCTCCGGCTCCGGTGGCCTGGCCGTGCGCGAGGCGATCTCTTACGGCATCAACCGCCAGGAGGTCTCGTCCGTCGGCGAGGACGGCCAGCAGCCGCCAGTGCAGGGCGCGGGCTCGCTGACCGGCATCACCCTGCCGCTGGACAAGCAGTACGTCACCTCCGCGACCGCGGGCGACGTCGCCACCTACGACCCGGCCAAGGCCAAGTCGATCCTTGAGGCCGCGGGCTGGAAGATGGGCTCCAGCGGCTACTTCCAGAAGGACGGCCAGACCCTCGCGTTCTCCATTCAGGACCCGACCCCCTACACCGACTTCATCACCGACGACCAGATCATGCAGCAGCAGCTCAAGCAGGTCGGCATCGACATGTCGGTCCAGGGGACGTCTGTGCAGGCATGGACGAACAATCTTGCCGACGGCAACTTCCAGGCCATGGCGCACTGGGGCAACGGCGGCATCTCGCCGTACAACATGTACGACAACTGGCTCGACACCACCCTCGACACCAACCCCAGCGACGCGACGGGCAACTACGAGCACTTCAGCGGCCCGGACGCTAACAAGGCCGAGAACCTGCTGAAGGCCTACGCGGCCACTCCCACCTCCGACACCGCCGCCCAGACCCAGGACGTCGTCGGCCTGGAGGAGATCGTCGCCAAGGACCTGCCGGTCATCCCGATCTTCTACGGCGTCGCCTGGTTCGAGTACAACGACAGCCAGTGGAGCGGCTGGCCGTCGCAGTCGAACATGTACGCACCAGGCGAGCCCACCGGCCCGTTCAACGAGATCGTGGTCCTGAAGCTGCGGCCCAAGAGCTAGCCAGCTGATCCCAAGCGGGACCCGGAACAGGTAACTGCCCGGCCGCGGCGCACAGCGCCCGCGGCCGGGCATTTCCGTTCGCGCGTTTTTCCGTCAGCCGATGCCAATGCCCAGGCCGGCGATGCCGACCGGACGCCCGGTGGCGATCGACTCGTTCGCGGCGATGCCCACGGCCGCGCTGGCCAGGCCGTCGGCGTAGCCGGCGCGGCGGCCGAGGGGGTCCGGCGGCAGCCCGTCGCGGCGGAAGACCGAGTCGAGCAGGGGAATGTCGCCGCCGGCGTGCGTCCCCGTGGCGGACGGGATGGGGACCACGCGGGCCGGTTCCCAGTGGCGCTGGACGATCAGCCGCTCGCCGGCCGGACGGGGATCGCCCACGGGCCCCGCACCGGCACCGGAGTCCCGGTCACCGGCCGTCATCGGATCTACCGCCGGGCGGCCCATGATCCCGCCGTCCGCGACCGAGCGGACTTGCCCCCGCTCGGTCACCTCGAGCTCCGCCCGCCCGGCGGTGCCGTTCACGCTCACCCGGTAGCCCTCCCACGGCGAGTATCTGGCGCGGGCCGAGGAGAACGGGTTCCTCCGGGTGCGCAAGGGACGGGCTGCGGGAGGACCTGGCGCGTGGCGCGGTCCAAGGTCCTGCTGCTGGCTCGCGACCACGAGATCCGGGATCCCACGATCCTGCAGCAGCTGGCCGGGTATGCGGGACGGGCCGGCACATCGTCGTCGATGTGCCGGCCCGCCGGCCCGGTTCGCGGCTAGGTCAGCCGCTGATGCCGATGGCGAACACGTGCAGCGCGGTCACCTGGGCCACCAGGCCGTTCTGGGTGACGTCGGGCAGCACCACGTAGGCCACCGTCTTGGACGAGTCGATCGGGACGCTGGCGTAGTAGAGGTTGACGTTCTGGGTTTGCTTGCTGCTGTCGGCGCCGTTGTTGAGGTACGGCATGGCCGCGGCCACCGTGGTGCCGCCGATGGCGGAGGCCCACCAGTCCCCGAAGCCGAGCGCGAACGACTGGGTGGTGCCGTCGGTGTACACGATCGTGCCGGTGCCGGACGCGGTGCCGTTGTTGGACGCGCCGATGAAGCCGAGCGTGCTGCCCGACCCGCTGACGGGCACGGCCTGGCCGCCGCACACGATGTTGTCGGGCACGTTGACGCCCGGCCAGGTGAACGTGGTTCCGCCGGACGTGACCGGCTGCCCGGAGACGAACCCGTCGGCGGCCAGCGCCTGGGCGGAGAAACTCAGGCCCCCGCCGTCGTAGGAGCCCGCCGAGGGCTGGTTGTCGTTGCTGATGCCGGTGTTGTCGTAGGCCGCCGACACCGAGGAGTACGGCACGTTGGTGGTGGCCGAACTGGTGTAGGCGCCCTCGCTGGAGGCGGCGGCGTACGACACCGTGTACGCCTGCGGCGCCTCGCCCGCGGCCGGCGTCAGCTGCCAGGACGCGGTAGCGGTGGCGCCGCCCGCCACGTCGGCGAACGTGGTGGCGGTGGTGGGCGTGGCGGTCCATCCGGACGGGACCGTCACCGACAGGCTGACGCCGGTGACCGGGGAACTGCCGCCGTTGGTGAACGTGGCGCTCGCGGTCGTCGCCGTGCCCGCCGGGGCGACGGCCGGCGTCGAGTTGGTCAGGGTGCCCTGCACGACGATGACCGCGGTGCCGGACACGCCGTTGACGGTGACCGTGATGGTGGCGACGCCATCTGTGACGGCCCGCACCAGTCCCTGCGAGCTCACGCTCGCGACGGACGGGTCGCTGCTGCGGTAGGTAACGTGCGCGTGCGCCAGGTTGACGAACGACTCATCGTTGTTGACCGCCTCGACGATGTTGGTGGCCGACGCGTGCGGCTGCTCGAGCGCGGAGTCGGTGTCGGGCGCGATCCACGGGTTGACCCCGTTCAGGTTCAGGGTCTGGCCCGCCTGGTAGACGACCTGGTCCGGCTGGACCGTGACGTACTGGACCTGCGGGGTGATGGCCCCGTGCACGTCGACGGTGCCAGAGCCCGCCACGGTGGCCGAGTCCGGACCGACGCTGAACTGCCAGTCGCCGTTGTAGACGACCTGCTTGAGTGACTGCTCATCCCACTCGCTCAGGCTCGAGACCTTGACCGACAGCGTGATGTGCTGGGTCTGCCCGGGCCGCAGCGAACTGGTCCGCTGGAACCCGGCGAGCTGCGCCTGCGGCAGCTCGACGCCGGGCACGGTGAACTTTGGCGTGGCGTACAGCTGGGCGACGGTCGCGCCCGCCGTCTTCCCGGTGTTGGTGACGTTGAAGCTGACCGTCACCGTGCCGTTGGCCGTGGACGCGCGCGGGCCGACCTTGATGCCGGAGTACTTGAACGCGGCGTAGGACAGCCCGTAGCCGAAGGGGTAAGTGGGCGTCTGGGTGAAGTACATGTAGGTCCGGCCGAGCCCGCCAGTCTGGGATGGGGTGAGGCCGTAGTTTGAGATCGGGGGGAGCTGGGCGTCGCTGGCGTACCAGGTGAAGTCCAGGTGCCCGGCCGGGTCCTGCTGGCCGAACAGCACCTGCGCGAGCGCGGTGCCCTGGCTCTCCCCGTTGTAGCCGCTGAAGACGATCGACGGGAAGTCGCCCTGCACGCTGCCCAGGTCGACGGGGCCGTCGGACTGGATCACCATGGCCATGTCGGGGTTGCCGACCGCGGCCACCTGGCTGATCATCGAGTCGTAGTTGCCGGGCATGGCCAGGCTGGTCCGGTCCATGCCCTCGGTGCCGACGCTGAGGTCGGTGCCGACGAAGACGATCACCAGGCTCGCGGACTTGATGGCGGCCAGCGTCGCCGCCGAGCAGTCCGACGGCGCGGTCGCGGTCGTCGAGGTTCCGCAGGAGTCATAAGTGACGGTGGCGTCCGGGTTGGCCGCCTTGACCGCGCTCGTGATCCCCTGCACGGCGTTGACCTGCAGCGACGGATCGCCGGAGTAGTCGCCGAGGGTGACCGTGTCGGCGAGGTTGCCGACGATGACCACGTTGCTGAGCTTGGCCGGGTTGGCCGGGAGCAGCGACTGGCCGGTGCCGGAGACCTTGTCGTTCTTCAGCAGCACGAGGTCGTTGGCGGCGACCTTCTCGGCCAGGGCCTGGTGGGCCGGGCTCTGGATCACTGACTTGGTGATCTTGGTGTAGGCGACCTTGCTGGCCGGGTCGAACTCGCCGGTCTCCATCCGCATGGTGAACAGCTGCGTGAGGTCGCTGTCGACGACGCCCACCGACAGGATGCCGACGTTGATGGCGTCCTCGACGTTGGTGACTGTCGCCTCGTCGCCGGTGCAGTCGAGCTGCGTGCCGGCGCGCAGGGCGTAGGCCTCGGCGCCCGCGGCGGCCGGGATGACCGCGCCGGTGGAGTTGTTCGTCCAGATGACCTGGCCGCCGGATTGCGATGACGTCCAGCCGGGCGCCGCCCAAGCGTGCCCGGACGGGGGCTCCTCGAAGGCGGTGGCGACCGCGTCGCAGTCCGAGGTGGTGTACCCGTCGAACCCGTAGGTGCGCTGCAGCAGCTCGTTGGCGGTATAGGTGTCGACCGGGGACGGCGTGCCGTTGATGGCGTTGTAGGACGTCATGATCCCGGCGACGTGCGCGTTCTCGGTCAGGCTCTGGAACTGCTTGGTGTAGTAGTCGCGGATGTTCGCGTCGGTGGTGTCCGAGCTGCCGGAGGTACGGTCGTCCTCCTCGTTGTTCATCGCGAAGTGCTTGGCGGTCGCCGCGACCTTCAGGTACGGGGTCATGGGCTTGCCGCTCGTCGTCTCGCCCTGGTAGCCCTCGACGAACGCGTCCGCCATCTCCGACGCCAGGTACGGGTCCTCGCCAAAGGCCTCGTCGGTCCGGCCCCACCGCGGGTCGCGGTCCATGTTGACCGTCGGCGCCCAGTAGGTGAGGCTGCCGTAGTCGCTGGCCGACGGTCCCAGGTTGTTCTCGCCCGTGCCGAACAGCGACTTGTCGAGGAACCCGCGCGCCTCCGAGGAGATCGCCGTCGTCTCCTGGTAGACGAGGCCCGGGTCCCAGGACATGGTGGAGGCGAAGTTCACCGGGAAGCTCGTCGCCTGCGCGTCGAGCTCGCCCTGGCCGCCCGCGGCGGTGTCCGCGCCGAGCCGGTTGACGCCGTGCTGGCCCTCGCTCCAGTAGGTGTACTGCTGGACGCCGAGGCTGGGGATCGCGGGCGCGTTGTTGGTCTGCAGCTGCTGGACCTTCTCGGTCAGCGTCATGCAGGACACCAAGTCGGCCGCGCGCTCGGCGAACGAGTAGTGCGTGTCGAGGTAGAGCGGCTGGACCGAGGAGCCAGCGACGGGGCAGGCCGGCGGCTGGGCCGCCGCCGCGGCCGGCGACGCCTGGGCCCGCCCGGGTGACGCCACCGCCACCGTGACGGACGCGACGAGGGCGGCCGCGCAAGCGGCGCTCACCGCCGCGACGGCGCGTACCCGCCGGGGGCGGGGTCTATCTGGTTTGCGGAACCATGTGTGCGACATCGTCGTCTCCTGTTGTCGAGAGGCCGGTCAGGGGCAAAGGTTCATGGGCAGCACACCGGTGCCGGTGATCGTGGCCTGCGCGGAGTGCACGATCACCGGGCCGCCGGACGCGATGCGGAAGTCGGCCTGGTTATTCTCGGCCTTGGCCATCGCGGCGTCGGGCAGCGTGGCGGTGACCGTCTTCCAGGTGTCGGTGCCGGTGTTCGTCACGTTCAGCACACCGGTGTAGGCGCTGGCGCCGTACTTGTCGTACTGCAGCGACCAGGAGTTGGTCCCCGCGTCGTAGTAGGTGATCGTGACGGTGGCCGCGAAGTCCCCGTTGTCGGCGATCCGCGGGTCGACCTGGAAGTACATGTTCAGGTCGTTGGCCACCTCTTCCACGGTGGTGCGGCCGCTCTCGCCGTCCTCGGTGACCGGCGCGGTCGTCCCGTCACCGCCTTCCTCCTGGGTGATGCCGTTGTCGGTGTTGGCCGTGCCCAACGTCGTGCAGACGGTGGCGGTGTCACCCGTCCCGATCACGTCCAGGGGTACCGTCAGTGTCGGCAGCGGCTCGGCCGGGGTGGAACTAAGGGCGAAGGCGGCCGAGTCGAAGCCCTGCGCCGCATTGCCCGCGACCGTGAAGGTGACCGGGACCGTGGCGGTGTCGCCGGTGACCGTCGCCGTGCCCGATGCCGGGGTCACGGTGACGCCGGCCGGCGGCTGCGCGGTCCAGTGCAGCTGCTTGATGCCCGCCGCCTGCGAGCCGTAGGCGCCGGTGCCGAGCGTGAAGGTCAGCGTCGCCTGGGTGGATTCCCCGGCCGTCGCGGTCAGGTTCGCGGGGGAGCTGGTCACCGCGGACGGGATGACTCCGGCCGGGAAGGTCAGCGGCCCGGCCTGGTAGGACGGCGGCGCGTCGGCCGGCGCGGCGGCCCAGGCGGTGTCGGGAGTATCTGAGATCCGCATGGTCACCGCGGTCGAGCGCCCGCCCGCGCCGCCGATGAGGTCCTGGGCTGGAAGCCAGTCGCGGTCGTAAGCACGCCCGTTCACAGACATCTGACTGATGTAGCCCTGATCAGAAGCGCCCGGAGCACTGAACGATACCTGGTGTCCCGGCAAGTCAAACTGCACCCGCGGGAACACCGGGGCGCCGAGTGCGAGCACCGGTGCGCCCGGCGTCTCCGGGTACAGGCCGAGCGAACCCCACACGTACCACGAGCTCATCGCGCCCAGGTCGTCGTTGCCCGGCTCGCCGCCAGGGCTGTCGGAGTACACGCTGTCGAGCAGGGTGTGTACTTCGGCCTGCGTCTTGTACGGCTCGCCCGCGTAGTCGTAGACCCAGGGGGCGAGCAGGTCGGTCTCGTTGCCCGCCCAGTAGTACGGCTCGTTCGCGCCGATGTTGTCCTGGGTGAAGAAGGTGTCAAGGCGCGAGTCCGCGGCGGCGTTCCCGCCCATCGCCTTGACAAGGCCGCCGAGGTCCTGCGGGACCATCCACGCGTACTGCGCCGCGTTGCCCTCCTGGAAGCCGGACTGCCCGAAGCTGCTCAGCCCGTCGGTCACCGGGTCGCCGGGCGGGAAGTTCCCCGCGTCGTCTCGCGGCTGCAGGTAACCGGAGTCGACGTTGTAGAGGTTCGTCCAGTTCTGTGACCGTCCCAGGAACGTGCGTGAGGTCGACCCCGCGCCGAGGTCCTGGGCGAACTGGGAGATCGCGAAGTCGTCGGTCGCGTACTCCAGCGTCTCCGACGCGCCGTCTGGCACCGCCGACCCCGAGGTCGCCTCGTCGTTCATCACGTAGCCCTTGGACAGATAAGAGGCGAGCCCCGGCCGTTCGGTGTAATAGCCCTCGCCGAGGTCGCTGCTGGTCTGCACCTGCGTGGCGCCCTTCACCATCGCCGCGAGGGCCGCCTTGGTGTCGAAGTCGCGTGCGCCGAAGGCGTACGCCTCGGCGATGATCGCGTCGGATGAATCGCCGCCCATCATGCCCGTGTACCCGTTGGCCACCGGCCACTTGGGCAGCCACCCGCCCTGTTCCGCGTCGTTGACCAGGGACTGTGCCATGGCGCTGGTCTGGGCCGGCGCGACCGTGGCGAGCAGCGGCACCTCGTCGCGGTAGATGTCCCAGCCGGAGAACGTGGTGTACTGCGCCTGCCCCGGCGCGGTCTTGTGCACCTTGCCGTCCATCCCGAGGTAGTCGCCGTTGGCGTCGCTGAACGTGCTCGGGTCGAGCAAGGCGTGGTACAGCGCGGTGTAGAACTGCACCTGCTGGTCGTGAGTGCCGCCGCCGATCTTGATCTCGGACAGCAGCGAGCGCCACTCGGCGCGGGTCTTCGCCGCCACGGCGGGCTCACTCCAGCCGGGATCCTCGGCCCGCAGGTTCGCCTCGGCGCCCGCGGCGCTCACGTAGCTGACGGCGACCTTCATCCCGACCTGCGCGTCGGAGGTGGTGTCGAAGCTGACGTACGCGCCGGATCCCGGGCCGGTCGCGGAAACGGTCGCGGAATCAGGCGTGACGGTGGTGCCGTTCCAGGTGCCGTAGCCGGTGAAGGGACGGTCGAACTCGGCCGCGAAGTAGACCTTGTACGAGTTCGGCATGTCGCAGAACTTGCCGGCGCTGATCGACCCGGTCACCTCGTCGTTCCCGACGATCGACACGCTCGACGCGCTCTCGGTCGCCTGGGAGTCGCCGACCTTGAAGAGCATGTCGGCGGATGTCGTGGCCGGGTAGGTGAAGTCGCCGATGCCGGTGCGGGTCGTGGCGGCGATGCTGACCCCGATCGCCGACGACCCGGTGCCCAGCGTGACCGCGTACGAGCCGGGGTGCGCGCTCTCGGCGGAGTGGCTGAACGGCTGGGTGGCGGCATTCGGATTCGTGCCGACGCCGCCGGTGACCGGCAGGATCGGCAGGTCGCCCGCGATCCCGCAGCCCGCGCCGGAAGCGTGCGTGACGCTGAACCCGGTGATGTCCGAGTCGTCGTAGTTGTAACCGCCGGCCGACGGGCGGGACGTCGTGTCCGGGCTCCAGGCCACCATGCCGAACGGCGCCGAGGCGCCCGGGAACATGTTCACCGGGCCGACCACGGTCCCGCCGCTGCCGGTGCCGATGAACGGGTTTACGAGCGCGGTCGGGTCGCTGACCAGCGCGGCCGTGCCGCTGGCGCCGTCGGCGGGCGTGCCGCCGCTGGCCAGCGCGGGCTGCGCCGCCAGCATGCTGAGGGACAGGAAGGCCGCCGCCGCGGCCCATGACAAGCGGGGGAGTTTCACAAAGGCTCCGAGGCTCCGAGAGATGACTAGCCGAACAGATGACTGGCCGGGGGTTATTGGCCGAGGGGTTACTGGCCGAAGAGGTACAGCTCGTACAAGGACATGTAGTTGCCGGGCGCGGAGCCGGTGTCGACCATCTTGAGGTACTGCGTGCTAACCGAATCCAACGGGATCGTCAGCACGCCGGCGTTGCTCATGCTGGTGATCTGCGCGGCGGTGAGGCTGAGCACCGTGGTGTAGGTGGTGCCGTCGGGTGAGGTCTGGATGTCGAGCCCGCGCGGCAGGTCACCTTGCGCCGGCGAGTCGTCCCAGACGATCCGGGTGAGCGTGTGGACCGCGCCGAGGTCGACGCCGTAGTACATGCCGGGTTCCTGCAGGGCGTTGCTGCTCCACCGGGTGGACTCGTTCCGGTCGTAGGCCTGCGGCGCGGCGCCGTTGTTCGGGTTCGCGAAGCCGGTCCAGTCGGTCGTGGGCAGCAGCCCGGAACCGGAACTGGCGACGAAGGCCAGCCCGAGGCCGGCCGCGACGCCCGCCGCCAGCGTCGTCTGGCGGGGCAGCGGGATCGCCGTCGGCCAGGACAGCATGTCGATGACGACCCGCCCCTTCCCGGACGGCGCGGCCCACAGGACGCTGGCCGGCGTGAACCCGAGCGTGGATTCCTGCGCGACCTGGTACTTGTTCTGCTCGGCGCCCGCCTCGAACGCCGTCCAGTCCACGGCGCGGCTGTCGGCGGCGGAGACACCGCCGGGGCCGGACACGGTCGCGGTGACGAGCGGGACGGCCGAGCCCGGCCAGTCGAGGTTGGCGTTGTTCAGCCCGTCCACGATGGCGGACTTCCCGGTGGTGACGGCGCCGAACTGGTGCGCGGAGTCGAGCGCGGTCAGGGTGACGCCGGACGGCAGCACGCCGCTCAGGGTACTCAGCGAGTCGGTGGTGAGGCCGTTGACCCACAGCGTGCCGCCCGCGCTCACCCACGCGGTGACGTCGGCGGCCGCGGCCGCCAGGTCGGCGATCCCGGCGGAGTTCGCGGCCGAGGCGTCGATCAGCAGGGCGTCGAGGCCGCTGAGCGTGTCCGCCGACACCGTGGTGAGCGTGGTGTAGCCAACCGCTGAGTCGGCCAGCGTGGTGAGCAGCGGCGAGCCGGACGGGCTAACGACACCGAGGCTGCCGCGCGCGGCCGCCTGGCGGGTGGCCAGGTAGTCGGTCATGTTGCGGAGCAGCACGGCGGCGATCGGCTCGTCGGCCGCGGCGGCGATGACCGGGAACTGGCAGAACAGGTAGGTGCCGGACCCGTAGGGTGCCTCGGCCACCGCGGAGGTCGCGAGCCCCGGCCCGACGTCGGCGATCGAGATGAACGAGCCGTATCCGGGCTTGACCAGCGCGTCCGAGATGACCAGCTCGTCGGTGGTGTTCCACCACCGCAGGTCGTCGGCGCCGATCCCGTCGAGCACCGGATGGTGCGGCGCGGCCACGTGCGCGATCGTCTGCTGCGAGCCGGTGGACAGCACCGGCCAGGGCAGCAGCTGGGGCAGCGTGGACTGGGCGAGGCTCAGCACGATGCCGCCGCCCTGCACGAACGACGTCAGCGCTGTGAGCTGGGCGGCGGTGGGGTTCACGGAGGCACCTTCGCCGAGCACCAGGATCTGCGGCGCCGTCGGCAGGGCGGACAGGTCGGTGACGCTCGTGGTAATGACCCCGAGCGCGGTCAGCGCGTCGCTCGTCGCCGTCGACCCGCCGGCCTCGACGACGATCGCGGACAGGGCCGCCGACGTCGTGCGCTTGGCGGCGGACGGGGGATAGACGGTGACCGGCACCGTGTTCTCGTACAGCGTTGAGCGGCCGCTGGCGACGCTGACCGTCAGCGTGCCGGACGTTTGCCGCTTGACGGACGGGACCGGGATGCTGAACGTGACGTCGGTGTGGCCGTCAGGGGGCACGCTGGCCTGCTGCGAGCCGTTCCCGGTCTTCGCACCCGGGACCTTAAGCTGCCACGCGACCGTTACCGCGGACTGCGTGCCGACCTCGTGGTAGACGGCATAGGTCCTGGTCAGCGTGCTGCCGCCCCAGAAGTGAGTACGGTAGTCCAGCGCCCGCGCCATCGTGCCCGGCATCACCTGGGCGACCCGGTCGTGGATGGGGTTCGGCATCCAGGACGGCAGGTTGGGCTGGAAGCCCGGGTTGAGCGTGGTCGCGTACGGGCCGACCTGGAGCAGCTTCGGCCCGGTGACGCCCGGCCGCGGCAGCTTCTCCTTGGCCGGGTCGAACGGCAGGTGCCACATCCCGTACCAGACCGTGTTCCACGGCGAGACGCCGGTGGCGCCGGCGTACCGGAACCCCTCGATCTGCGCGCCGACGATCAGCGCGTGCGCGTCGTACAGCCCGGTCAGGTCCGCGTAGGTGGCCGGGCCGCCGACCGCGTCGACCTGCGAGGGGGTCGCGTAGTACATGGAGCTGAACTCGCCGATGAGCATCGGCTTCGCGCGGTCCCAGAAGCCGGCGTTGGCGCCGCCGGGCGCCAGCGCGTACGCCGACTCGGGGATGTTCGTGTTGGTGGTGGTGATCTCCCACGGATAGTGGGTGCTCTCCAGGTCGGCGACGCCCTCCGGATCGCCGTCGCCCTCGAAGTACACCGGGCGCGTGGTGTCGAGCGCGGTGACCACCGGCTTGAGCGTGGAGACCTGGCTCGCCCAGCTCTGCCCGAAGGCGGCCAGCATCTCGTTCTCCGCCGACCACGCGAAGACGCACGGGTGGTTGCGGTCCCGTTGCACCCGGGCCGTCAGGTGCGTGACGCAGTTGGCCCAGAAGTCGGACGCGCTCAGGGCGTAGTTGCCCGAGGAGCCGTAGATGCCCGACTCGGCCACGATGAGCAGGCCCAGCTCGTCGGCGACGTCGTAGAAGACCGGCGGGTACGGCATGGCGTGCAGCCGCAGGTAGTTGACGCCGGCCGCGCGGACCATCGTGAACCACTCGGTGGCGTAGGCGCGGCTGTTCTCGACCGAGCCCATGAAGTGCCAGGCGTCGCCGCGCAGCATGACGGGCGCGCCGTTGAGCAGGATGTCGACCCCGGACACGGTGACCTCGCGGAACCCGAACCGGACCCCGTAGGTGTCGCCGGCCTGTGCCCCCGATGAGGACTGCGATCCGGAGGCGGGGCGCGTGGTGACCGACAGCTGGTACAGGTGCGGGTTATCCGGGCTCCACAGCGTCGGATTCGCCCACGCCTTGGTGAAGGTGACACTGGCGGTGCCGCCGGCGGGCACGCTGACCTGGGTGCCGGCGCCGGACGAGAGGACGGTCCGGGCGCCGTCGATCACCGCGTGCTGGACGTACACGGACTCGGCCGCCGTGCCGGCGTTGGCCAGCGTGGTCGTGACCGTGATCTGCTTATCGGTTACCGAGGTGACCACGTAGCTGTCCTCGACGTAGACCGCCGGGCGGGCGAGCAGCCAGACGTCCTGCCAGATGCCCCAGCAGGTCTGGCCCCACCACGACCCGTTCGGGTAGTGCCAGCCGTCGGACTCCTGCGCGGCCTGGGTGCCGGACTGGACCAGGACCTGCCCGGTGTTCGTCCCGCCCCAGCTCACCTGGTCGGTGACGTCGGCCTCGAACGGGAGCAGTCCGCCCTGGTGGTTGGCCACCTGGACGCCGTTGAAGAACACGGTGGCCTCGAAGTTGACCGCCTCGAAGCGCAGCACGATCCGCTGTCCCCGCTGCGCGACCGGCACGTCGACGGTCCGCTGGTACCAGGCGACGTTGACGTCGTTCCAGTCCGGCGGGGTCTCGAAAAGGTCATAGGCGTTCCACGAGGTGGCGAAGTTGCCAGCGGTCATGTTCCACTCGGCCGGGACCGGGATGCTGGACCAGGTGCCGGTCGCCGGCGGCGCGGTGGGCGTGCCGGTGGTCGGCATGAAGTCCCAGGTGCCGTTGAGCGAGGCGAGGACGCGGCCTTCCTGCGGGCGGGACTGGGGGTCGGTGGTGCGCGGTCCGGCGGCCAGCATGGTCGCCGCGCGTGCCGTGCCCGGCAGCGCGGCCAGTGCCAGGGCGGCGCCGCCCGTGGTGAGCACGCGCCTCCTAGTCGGACCCGGTTTGGGTGGGTTTTCGCCGTTCGCAGATGCCGACATCGCTGTCTCCTCGCCGGGGGTCGACTATGACGCTGTTCACACTTTTTCGCTGACTATGCACTAAAGTCAATGAGTTCGTTAGAAATCCGGTAACACTGAGGTTTTAATGTGCTTCTTGTGATCAACGTGACTAATGTTGTGATAGCCGTGCGCCGAGTCGCTGCTAGGGTTTTGCCGTGGCATCGCCATTTCCCCGCCTAGGCGCCGCGAGCGGCGCTCCTGGCCCCGCCGCGGCCGGCGGCCCCGCCGCGCCCATCAACCTGCGCCGGCTGGGACGCGTCCGCGTGCTGGAGGCCCTCGCCCGGTACGGGGCGCTGTCACGCGCCGACCTAGTGCGTCATACCGGGCTGGCCAGGGCAAGCGTGGGTACGGTGATCTTCGACCTGATGCGTTCGGGGCTGGTGGAAGAGACCGCCGAGGAGGCGTCGCCGGGCATCAAGACCGGACGCCCGCCGCAGGTCTTCGGCCTTGTGCCGGGGGCGGGATATGCCCTCGGGGTGGATATCGGGCACGATCACGTCCGTGCTGTTTTGACTAATCTCAGCGGAACCCCGTGCTGGGACCGCAGCAGCCCGCGGCTGGCGATCGATCACGACCCCTGGCAGGCACTCGCCAGTGCCGCTGACCTGAGCCGGCAGGCCCTCGGTGACGCCGGCGTCCCGCGGGAGTCGGTGCTCGGCATCGGGCTCGGCATCGCCTGCCCGGTCAACGCCGACAGCGGTGACCTGGCCGCCGACGGCATCATGCAGGGCTGGGCCGGGATCCGGCCCGCCGACGAGCTGGCGGAGCGCACCGGCTTCCCCGTGCGGATCATCAACGACGCGAACGCGTGCGTGCTGGCCGAGCAGCGGTACGGCGCGGCCCGCGAGTCGGCCGACGTGATCTACCTGCGGCTCTCCTCCGGGATCGGGGCCGGCGTGATCTCCGGCGGCCGGATGCTGGTCGGCGGCGGGGGCGTCGCCGGGGAGCTCGGCCACGTGACGGTGGAGCCGTCCGGTGCGGTCTGCCGTTGCGGGAATCGCGGCTGCCTGGAGACGGTGGCCAGCCCGGCGGCGCTGACCGGCCTGCTCGCCCGGAGCTGGGGACGGCCGGTCAGCGACACCGACCTGACGTGGCTCGTCCGCGATGGAGACCGTGGCACGCTCCGCGCGGTCGGGGACGCGGGCGACGCGGTCGGCCGGGTGCTCGCCCCCGCCGTCCAGCTGCTCAACCCGGGCCTGATCGTCATCGGCGGAGAACTCGCCGCCGCGGGCGAGGTGCTCTTCGAGCCGATACGGCGCGCCCTGGCACGCGGCATCATGCCCTCGCACACGCGCGGCCTGCGAATCGTGCCGGGCGCGCTCGGCGACAGCGCCGGGGCACGCGGCGCGGCGGCCCTCATCCTTGACGGCGCCCCGCGGCAACTCGGCATGGAGCGCACCGCGCCGTCGGCCCTCGGTGACGAAGACGAAGGCGGCCTGGCCGACGACGACTAGATCCGTTCGGCCCGGGGCTGAGCATCGCGGTGCTATCGTCGAGCGCCGAGGCAGCGCACCGCCCGCCCGCTTCCGAGTCACGGACCGGCCCGCGCCGGGTGGCGACGAGGACAAGGGTCCATGACTCGCGGGCGTCTTTTCTTTCCGGTCAGGTCGATCCACCTTGACGGGCAGTCGCGGGCAGACCCGTCGGGAAGCGATACACCATGACCAGCGACAAGGCCGCGAGGCCGCCGCGGGCCTTCGGCCAGTTCACGGACTGGTAAACGCTACACAGGGCTGGTAAGCCAGACACGTGACGGAAGCGGCCAGTGCGCCGAAAGAGCGGGTCCTCGCCGAGTGCGCCCGGCGCGGCCGGGATGCGCTGGTCGCGGGCTGTATCGCGCTGATCGAGGGCCGCTACGACGAGGTGGACGACGGCCTCGTCGTGGTCCTCGGCGGCGAGCACGGCCGCGGCGTGCTCGACGGCTACAACGGCGGCAAATCCGGCTACTGGCCGCGGGTGTGGGCGGCCCGCGGCCTGCTGCACGCGTGGGACGATGCCGCGACGGACGCGATCATCACGGCGACGGCCGATCCAGCCTGGCGCGTCCGGGAGATGGCGGGCAAGGTCGCCGCCCGCCATCGTGTCGGCACCGCCCTGGCGGCCGTCGCGGCGCTGCGCGCGGACAAGGTCGAGCGGGTGCGAGCCGCGGCCGAACGGGCGGTGGTGACCCTCACCGCGCATGGTGCGTGATTCAGTACCGGATGGCGATCTCGCGACCGTCGTCGGCGACCTGGGCGGGATCGGTGAGCACGACGGTGGTGCCGCGGATAATCCGGCGGGCGCTCCACGCGGCCGCCGCCGCGTCTAGCACGTCGTCCGTCCCGGCGCGCGCCGCCGACCCGGCGGCCGGCGCCCGCCCGGCGGGCAGCGTGATCCCGGTGGCGCTCAGCAGTTCCCGCCGCACCGCGAGCCCCTCGGCGGAATGCTTGGACACCGGAACCGGTGCTCCGGCGAGCGCGCTGAACGACAGCTCGGGATGCACCTCGTACAGGGGCACCGGGCACGTCGCGCGGAAGCCATCCGCTTCGCGGAGCCGGGTCCGCAGCCCCCAGGTCTGGGCGCTGAGCCCGCGTCCGGTCAGCTCACGGCAGGCGGCGTTCGCCTCGGCGTAGCTCCCGCTCTCCCATACCGGCCGGGGCGGTATCGCGAATACCGTGACGCCGCGGCGCCCGAGGGCGCGCCGCGCGAGCGCGTCCGCCGTCCGCCATCCATCCGAGAGCAGCCCGAGCGGCATGTCGATCCCGGTCACACCAGGGAGCTCCAGGTCCGTGATCGCCGCGGCGACGTTCACAGCTGCGACAGTGACTCCTGCCTCCGCGCCCGGGCCGAGCGTTACCGCCACCCATCCGCCCTTGCACGCATCGATCCCGGTCGCGATCACACTCGCGAAGTCTGCCATGCGGGGGTTGGGGATGGCCCGCGGTCCGCGGCGAAGTGGCTGTCCACCATGGCCGTGGAGATCTCCGCGAGTGCCGCCGGCGCCCACCGCGGCGTGCGGTCCTTGTCGATGACCGCGGCCCGGATTCCCTCGGCGAGGTCATGGGTGCGCAGGAACCGCAGGCAGAGACGGTAGTCCTGCGCCAGGCATTCGCGGACATGGGTCATCGTCCGTGCCGCCCGCAACGCGCGCAGGGTCACGGTCAGCGCCAGCGGTGACGCTGCCTCGATCGCGGAGGCGGCCGCCGCGGCGGGCGTCTCCGGGCGGGCGCGCAGGGCCGCGAGGATCTCCGCCACCGTGTCCGCCCGGTAGCACGCGTCGATCCACGGCCGGCTCCCGGCCAGGTCGCCCGGCCGGGAGCCTTCGGCCGCCGCTACCTGGCGGATGCGCGCGAGCAGCGCCGCGGGTTCCGCCGGCACGCGCGGATCGGCGAGGGCGTCGATGACGGACGGGAGTCGCTCGCTCATGATGACCTGGTCGGCGAGCCCGCAGTACACGGCATCGCGCGGGCCGATCCGCGACCCGGTGAGCGCGCAGTGGGTGCCGGTCTCGCCTGGGGCCCGGGCGAACCGCAACGCGGCGCCGACGTCGGGCGCGAGGCCGATCTGGACTTCCGGCATGGCCATGACCGTCCGTTCGGACACGAGCCGGACGCTGGCGTGGGCGCCGAGCCCGACGCCGCCGCCCATCGTGATGCCGTCCATCATGACGGCGACCGGTCGCGGGTAATCCGCGATCAGCGCGATGAGCTCGTACTCTTCCCGCCACAGCCGGGCGGCGATTTCCGGGTCGCCGAGCGCCGATTCACGCACCACGCGGATGTCGCCGCCGGCGCAGAACCCGCGCTCGCCGGCGCCGTCGAGCAAGACGACGGCGACCGACGGGTCCTCCGCCCAGGCCAGCAGCGCGGCGGTCACGGCCCTGATCACACGAAGGTTGAGCGCGTTGATCGAGCCCGGTCTGTTCAGCGTGATCCAGCCGATCCGCCCGTGCCTGCGGCAGCGTGCGGCGGGTGCGCCGGGCATGCGGCCTCCTCGATGGTTGGGTCTTGTGTAGTGGCACTACCTGATCTATGGTCTTACCACATTGAGGACGATCCACTCGGTAACGGATAGAGCGTCAGGGGTGATGATGCCGTCAGCCTGGAACACCGATGACGAGCCGGTCAGGGTCATGCTGGCCAAGATCGGGCTCGACGGGCACGACCGCGGGGTGAAGGTGGTCGCCCGCACACTGCGGGACGCCGGCATGGAGGTCATCTACACCGGGCTGCACCGCAGCCCCGAGCAGGTCGTCGAAGCCGCGATCCAGGAGGACGTCGACGTACTCGGCGTCAGTCTCCTTTCCGGCGCCCACATGCCGATCTTCACGCGACTATTCGAGATCATCCGCGGGCTCCCGGAACCACCCCGGTTCGCGATCGTGGCCGGCGGCGTCATGCCCGATGAGGACGAGGCGACGCTGAAAGAGATGGGGGTTGCCGCGGTACTCGGCCAGGACACGACCCCGGAGACGATCGTCGGCCGCGTCCGGGACCTGGCCCGGCCAGGCACGCTGCGGGGCTGAGGAGGACGAGCATGACGGCGAACGCGGCGGGACCGATGGAATCCTGGGCCTGGCCTCCGGACTACGACGACGCGTACCGGCCGGAACCGGGCCAGCGGCACTGGTTCCCGCGCCGGGAGACGATGCGGGCCGACGAACGAGACGAGGCGATCCTGCGCAGGATCCGCGAAGTGATGGCGTACGCGTGGGAGCACTCGGCGTTCTACCGGGAAAAGTGGTCGGCGGCCGGGATCGATCCGTCCTCGGTCACGAGCCTGGCCGACTTCGAGAAGGTACCTGTCGTCCGCAAGGACGAACTGCGGGCCGAGCAGGCGGCGCATGAGCCGTTCGGCCGGTACTTGTGCGTGCCGCCCGGCGAGGTGAAGCACGTCAACGGCACCTCCGGCACCACGGGCAGGCCGACGGCGTTCGGCATCAACGAGCGGGACTGGCGCAGCGTCGCCAACGCCCATGCCCGCGTGATGTGGGCGATGGGCATCCGGCCGGACGACACGGTGCTCGTCGCGTCGCCGCTGTCCCTGTACTGGGGCTCGTGGGGCGCCTACATCGGCGCCGAGCGACTCGGCGCGCGCGTGTTCCCGTTCGGCGCCGGCACCACGGGGCAGACGGCGCGGACCGTGCACTGGATGCGGCAGATGGGCGTGACCGTTTTCTACGGCACGCCGTCCTACGCGCTGCACGTGGCCGAGGTCGCCGCTGATGAGGGGATCGATCCCGCCGCTCTCGGGCTGCGGAAACTGTTCTTCTCGGGCGAGCCCGGTGCGAGCATCCCGGCGATCCGCGGCCGGATCGCCGGCGCCTTCGGCGCGCAGGTGTACGACTCGGGCAGCATGGCGGAGGTCAGCCCCTGGATGCACCTGGGCGCCGCGGCCGACGCGCCCGGCGTGCTGTGCTGGCAGGACCTGGTCTATACCGAGGTCTGCGACCCGGCGGACTACCGCCGTGTCCCCTACGGGGCCGAGGGCACGCCCGTGTACACGACGCTGGAGCGGACGAGCCAGCCGATGATCCGGCTGGTGTCAGGCGACCTGACCCGGTGGGAGGCACCGTCGGCCGACCGCGGCTACACCTACCCGTTCCTGCCGCGCGGCATCTACGGGCGGATCGACGACATGTTCACGATCAGGGGCGAGAACGTCTATCCCTCGGCCATCGATGACGTCGTCATGGCCGCGCCCGGCTACGGCGGCGAGCACCGGATCATCATCAGCCGCGCCGAGGTCATGGACGAGCTCGTGGTCCAGGTCGAACACGCTGGTGACATGCCGGGCGCCGAGGTGGCGGGCTGGGCCGAGTCGATCTCGGGACGGCTGCGCGTCGTGCTCGGCGTCGGCGCCAACGTCATTCCCGTCCAGCAGCACACCTTCGACCGGACCGGGTTCAAGGCGCGCCGGGTAATCGACGACCGCGATCTGCTCGGCAGCATCGCGGCGAGCAACGGCGGCCAGCGGGGCCGGCCGTGACGGGGGCGCCGGGCGCGGCCGAGCTGGCGGGGCGCGTGGCGCGCGGAGACACCGCGGCCATCGGCCGGATGATCACCCTCGTCGAGCGGCGGGCGGCGGGGGTGAACGCGGCGCTGTCCGGGCTGCACGGGCAGACCGGCCGGGCACACGTGCTCGGCGTGACGGGACCGCCGGGCAGCGGCAAGAGCACGCTGGTGAGCGCGCTCACCGCGGAGTACCGGCGGGCCGGGCGCACGGTCGGCATCCTGGCCGTCGACCCGTCGAGTGTCTTCACCGGCGGCGCCATCCTCGGCGACCGGATCAGGATGGGCACGCTCGCGGGGGACCGGGACGTGTTCATCCGGTCGCTCGCCACGCGCGGCGCACTCGGCGGCCTGTCGCGGGCGGCGCTCGACGCCGTCACGGTGCTCGACGCGGCCGGCAAGGACGTGATCATCCTCGAGACGGTGGGCGTCGGCCAGGCCGAGGTTGACGTGATCAGCGCCGCCCATTCCGTCGCCGTCGTCAGCGTGCCCGGACTGGGCGACGGTGTCCAGGCGCTGAAGGCCGGGCTGCTTGAGATCGCCGACGTCCATGTCGTCAACAAGGCGGACAGGGACGGCGCCGACCGCACCGTGGCCGAGTTGCGGGACATGCTCCGGCTCGTCCGCCACGAGCCGGGCGGGTGGCGGACACCGATCTGCAAGACAGCGGCCGCCCGCGGCGAGGGCGTCGCCGGGCTCATCGAACTGTTCGACAAGCACTTGAGCTGGATGGACGGCAACGGCGAACGCGAGCGCCGGTCGCGGCGCAACGCGGCGACCAGGATCAGGTGGATGGCCGAGGAACTGGTGCTGGACCGGCTCAGGCCCGGGATTCCCGATTTCGACCGCGCTGTCGCCGACGTCAGCGCGCGCCGGGATGACCCCGTGTCCGCCGCCAGGGCACTCATCGGGCAACTGAGGAAGTGATCGAGATGGACCGTCACACCGACGAGAAAGACGCGGCCCGGCTGACTACCGAGGGGCTGGCCGAGGCGGTGCGCGCCGAACTGGCCGCCTGGGAGGACAGTGAGCTCGCGGCCTTCACCAGGCGCCAGCCCGAGTCCTCCGACGACTACCGGACGGGCAGCGGCCTGCCGGTCAAGCGGGTCTACACGCCCGCCGACCTGCCGGATGACTGGCATGAGGTCGGCCTGCCCGGCCAGTACCCGTTCACCCGCGGCCCGTATCCCACGATGTACCGGGGCCGCACGTGGACGATGCGGCAGATCGCGGGCTTCGGCCAGGCGGAGGAGACCAACAAGCGTTTCCAGTACCTCATCGCCCAGGGCCAGACGGGGCTGTCCGTCGACTTCGACATGCCCACGCTGATGGGCCTGGACAGCGACGACCCGATGAGCGTCGGCGAAGTCGGCCGGGAAGGCGTCGCGATCGACACCCTGCCCGACATGGAGGCGCTGTTCGACGGGATCAGTCTCGAGGACATCAGCGTCTCGATGACGATCAACCCATCGGCGTGGATCTTGCTGGCCATGTACGTCGCGGTCGCGCAGCGGCGCGGCTACGACCTGGACAAGCTGTCGGGGACCATCCAGAACGACATCCTCAAGGAATACGTGGCGCAGAAGGAGTGGGTGTTCCCGGTCCGGCCGAGCATGCGGATCGTCCGGGACACGATCGTGTACTGCGCCGAGCACATGGCCCGGTACAACCCGGTCAACATCAGCGGCTATCACATCAGCGAGGCGGGCGCCAACGCCGTGCAGGAGATCGCCTTCACCATGGCGATCACCCGCGCTTACGTCGAGGACGTGGTCGCGACCGGGCTCGACGTGGACCGGTTCGCGAGCAGGCTGTCGTTCTTCTTCGTCAGCCAGGCCGACTTCTTCGAGGAGATCGCCAAGTTCCGGGCGGTGCGCCGCTACTACGCCCGGATGATGAAGGAGCGTTTCGGCGCGCGTAACCCGCAGTCGATGCGGCTCCGCTTTCACGCGCAGACCGCCGCGGCGACGCTCACCAAGCCGCAGCCGCTGAACAACATCATCCGCACCGCCCTGCAGGCCCTGTCGGCGGTGCTCGGCGGGGCGCAGTCGCTGCACACCAACGGGCTTGACGAGGCCTACACCATTCCCAGCGAACAGGCGATGAAGGTGTCGCTGCGCACCCAGCAGATCATCGCCGACGAGACGGGAGTGCCCAATGTGATCGATCCCGTCGGCGGCTCCTATTACGTGGAGAGCCTGACGAGCGAACTGGAACGCGGCATCGAGGAATACATGGCGAAAATCGACGCGCTCGGCGGCGTCGTCCCGGCCATCGAACAGGGCTTCTTCCAGCAGGAGATCTCCGACACCGCCTACGACTTCGCGCGGCGCAAAGCCAGCGGAGCCCGGGTCGTCGTCGGCGTCAATAAGTACGTCGACGACGGGGCCGGGGAGAAGATCGAGACCCACAAGCTCGACCCCGAGTCCGAGGCGCGGCAGATCCGGCGCCTGCAGGACATCCGCAGCTCCCGCGACGCAGACCGCGCCGCGCGGGCCATGGCGGCGCTGCTCGCCGCCGCGCGCGACGACTCCGCCAACATCATGCCCGCGACGATCGAGGCCGTGCAGGCCCACCTGTCGATGGGCGAGATCACCGGCGCGCTGCGCGGCGTGTTCGGCAGCTACACCGAGACCCCCGTGTACTGACACCTAAACGTGAACTCACACCTAAGCGTGTACTGGCACCTAAGCCAGGCGGAAGAGGTTTTCGACGATGAAAAACTCCGTGCTTCCCGGTGGGCAGGCCGCCGCTGCCCCTAGACGCCGTGTCCCCGTGTACGGCATTATCCTCAGCCTGATCTTCCTTTCGACCCTGATCACCTACTGCGACCGGGTCAACATCTCCTACCTGCTCCCGTACTTCCACTCGCACTTCGGCTGGAACGACGCCGAGCTTGGCCTGCTGTCGTCTACGTTCTTCATCGGCTACACGGTCTTTCAGATTCCGGCCGGGATCATGGCGGACAAGTTCGGCGGGAAGCGCACACTGCTCGGCGGCAGCCTGTGGTGGTCGGTATTCACGATCCTGTCCGCACTGGGCACGACCGTCCCCTTGATGGGCGCGATCCGGGCCCTCATGGGGTCGGGGGAGGCGGCGAACTTCCCGAGCGACACCTACCTGACCCGGCACTGGGCGCCGCAGGCGCTGCGGTCGCGGGCGACCGGCTGGAACCTGTCCGCGATCGCGCTCGGACCGCTCATCGCGACCCCGATCACAGTCTGGCTGCTCGACAGCTATGGCTGGCGTTCGGTCTTCGTCTTCTACGGTGCCGTCGGCCTCATCTGGACCGTCGTCTGGGCGTGGTACGCGCGGTCGAGGCCCGAGGAGCACCCGGCCGTCTCCCGGGAAGAACTCGCGAAGATCACCGCGGTGGAACCCGCCGTCGGGCGGGAGAGCCTGGACTCGCCGCTGCGCAGCCGCCAGGTCTGGGGCCTGACGCTGTCGTACTTCTTCCTCTTGTACAGCTTCTACCTGGTACTCACGCTGCTGCCCACGTACCTGGAGCAGGCCAGGCACTTCACCACCGGGAGCCTGGCCCTCGTCGCGACGATCCCCTACGCGGTCGCGTTCGTCACGATGAACTGCAGCGGCGTGCTCATCGACCGGCTCATCCGGCGTGGCTGGCCGGTCGGCACCGCGCGGCGGACCCTCATCTACATCGGGCTCGGCGGCACCGCGGTCTTCACCGCCCTCGAGACCATCGCCCCCGGCGCGGGGCTCGCCGTGGCGCTGCTGTCTGTCGCGCTCGGATTCACGGGCCTGTGCTTCTCGCCCTACTGGGCGCTGCCTATCGACTACAGCCCCGAGTCTCCCGGCCTGGTCAGCGGGCTGCTTAACACGTCGGGCAACATCGCCGGCATCGTCGCGCCGGCCGTGACCGGGGTGATCGTGACCGCGACGGGCAGCTGGAGCATCGCCTTGTTTATCTCCGCCGGGCTGTCGGTGGTCGGCGTGATCGTGCTCAGCGCCTTCTCACGCCGCGCCCCCGCCTCGGTGGCGGCCGGTGGGCAGGCCGGCCTCCGAGCCGCCATGGAGACGTCGGCCGACAACCGCTACCAGCCCGGGAAGTGATCGCTGACCGTCCCGTATGTGGTCAGACGTCACAGCGGCCGGCCGGATGTCAGGACGGACCGTTCGGCTATCCTCTGAACGGAGGTGAGGGACCATGGTCACTGCCTGTCGCGGTACGGTTCGCCGGATACCGCCGGTCGGCTCGTGACGGAGGCGGCGTGGCAGCCCGTCCGGAAGGTGCGTACGCACGAGCAAGTCCTCGCGCAGATCGAGCGCAAGATCCTCGACGGAGAACTGCGCGTCGGTGAGCGGCTGCCCAGCGAGCGGGAGCTTGCCGAGGCGCTGGGCGTCAGCCGGGCTAGCATCCGGGAGGCGCTGCGTGCCCTGGAGGTCATGGGCATCATCGAGTCGCACATCGGCTCCGGCCCGGAATCGGGCTCCTTCGTCTCCGGCCGGTCGAACGAGGCGCTCGGCAACCTGCTCCGGCTGCACATGGCGCTCGCGCAGATCAGCCTGGCCGATCTGGTCGATATCCGGTGCCAGCTGGAACAGAACAACGCACGCCGCGCGGCCGTCCGGCGCACCGACGAGGACCTGCGGCACCTGGAGTCGCTGATTGACAGCATGCGCGCTCCCGGCTTGCGCTACGAGGACTTCAACGAACTCGACACCGAGTTTCACGTCAGCGTCGCGCGGGCGTCGAAGAACGCCCTCGCGAGCGACCTGATGCAGGCGCTGCGGGACGCGGTCAAGCACAAGATGACCGCCGCGTTCGCGAGCCTCCCGGACTGGCGGGCCGCCACGGACAAGCTGATCCTGGAGCACGATGAGCTGCTGCGCCTTATCAGGGAGCGGGACGCGGACGGTGCGGCGAGCCGCATCGGCGACCACATCGAGGGCTTCTACCAGCATCAGGTCATGGGTGACGGCGCCGGGCAGAGGTGACGGCCGGTCATCGGCGGGTTCGGGCGCGGTTCACTAACGGTTGACAGCCGCGCGGAGAGCGCTACGCGGCGGTGACCGGGGTGAAGCGGAACCCGATGCTGAGCCTGCGGAGCACAGACCGGAGCCACAGCGCGGAGGCAGCGATCCCGCCGGCGATGAGCGTGACCGTGGTGGCGACCCAGACCGGCATGTACGTCGTGACGGGGATAGTCGTTAGCAGGGCCGAGAGGCTCACGGCCAGCAGCAAGAACACGCCGGCCCACAGCGCGGTCACACGCTGGAAAAATGGGTGCAGACGAGGCTGATGGACGGACGGGCAGCGCAGCCCGATCACCTCAGCGGCCAGCCGGGCGGCGATGGGGCTGTTTCCGTACGCGGTGCGCGCGAAGAGCAGGCACAGGCCGAAGTTGGCGATCGGGAAGTGCAGGAGGAAGATCAGCAGGTTTCCGGTGATGATCGCGATCGCGGTCTGCACGGTTAGGACGATCAGCGAGATCGCCAGCAGGCCTGGAATGGCCCCCGTCACCAGCTTGCGGATAACGGCCGTGAGCCAGATGGCGGCGAGCATCGCCCACAGGCCGGCGTCCCGCCCAGCGAGTGGCGCGGCCACGAGGTAGCTAGCGAGCGGCAGCCCGAACGATTCGGCCAGGTTCCACCCGGCGGTGCGCAGCAGTCGCGCTGGCCTAGGCAGTTCCAGGCACTCGGTCATTGGTGTGGAACTCCTTCCCGCCGGCACCCTCACCGGCCCGTCTGTGCTGGTCAACCCCGCTGGAGCCGACCTAATTCCAGGTCATCCCGGCCAGCCAGGTCCGCACTCGGGTCAGCGGCGCGGCAACCGGTCAGCGTTGGGCGGGCGTGGTCGACTTCGGCGACCTGACGAGGCGACGGTCCGGCGGGCCCGCGGGCTGGCCGCGCTGAAGAGCCTCTTCCTGATGCTGATGGGCCAGAACGGGGACCGCGGCCTGAGTGCCCGGATCGATCGTTGTGCTGGATACGCTTCCGCTGACCCCAATCCGGCTGGTCAGCGCCGCTCGCAGGGCCGGGTTGCCGCTGAAGGTGCGAGACGTTTTCGCGCACGCCGTTTCATTAGGTCTGTAAGAAGGGGGGCGTGCGGAACATTACCGGCTGACAGGTGCCAGGCGAAGCGATCGCCGTGCGGAGGAGCTGGACCTTTGGATGATCTTGACGCGATCGGGCGGTTCACCGGTCTGTATGACAGATACCGGAACCGGGTTTACGCCTACGCGGTGAGCCGGGCTGGCCGCCAGCTGGCCGACGAGGTGGTCAGCGAGGTGTTCCTGGTTGCCTGGCGGAGGCTGGAGGAGTTGCCAGCTGATCCGCTGCCCTGGCTGCTGGTGACGGCACGGAACGTTATCGGGAGCGAGTTCCGCGCGGCAGGAATCCCTGGCGGCGGAGCTTTCATCGTGGGGTTCGGGGGTCGCCTCGGACATCGCCGATGAGGTATCCGAACGCCAGGCCGTGCTCCGTGCGCTCGCCGCCTTGCCGGAGGCGGACCGGGAACTGCTGACGCTATCGGCCTGGCACGGCCTTTCACCGCGCGATGCCGCGTCCGTGGCCGGCTGCTCCGCCGCGACCTACTTCGTCCGCCTGCACCGGGCGCGCCGCCGCCTCGAAAAAGCGATGGCCGACAGCCCGGAACCCGAACACCGCCGCGAGATGGCCAGTCAGCAAGAAAGGCAACCCCGATGGACATAACGGAACTGCTCGCGCAGGCGCGGCCTAGCAGCCTGGACCCGAAGACCGAGACCGACCGGAGGGCGAGCGACCTGGCGCGGGCCTTCGCCGCGCCTCGCACCGATATGCCCGCCAAGCCTGGCGCCAGCCGACGGCCGGGCGCCCGGCGGGCCCCGTCTCCCGCCCGCGTGATCGGGATCGGGATCAGCGTCGCCGCGCTCGCGGGCACCGCCGGGGCGGTAGTGGCCCTCAGCGCAACCGGTACGCCTGCGGCCCGTCCGCAACCCGCCGCGGCACACGCGGGAACGGCGGTAACCACTCCGGGGGAGATCAAGGACGCCGTTCTCACCGCGTTCAACGGGGCGGAAGGGGATGTGATGTTCAACAAGATGACAGAGATCTATCCCAAGATCCCCAAATACAACAATGTCAGTCAAAACTGGTCTTACCCCATCCAGCCAAAGGGCGGCCAGTTGGCTCGCGTGCGTAGCTTGCTCGTGACCTATGACCCCACGGAAAAAAGCGACGTCGAATGGATCTACACGGAGCCCCGTGGCGCCAAGGCCGCGCTCCCTACCAAGACCGAGATGATCTTCGTTCAGTACGCTAACCGCACATGGTCTGATACCACCGCGCAAGTGGCTACCCAGTCAGCGGCGGCCAGTATGCAAGAGCTTCGTCAGTCGATCGTCACCGGTGACTTCGCGACCGCGCGGAAGACCGAACTCAACGGCCAGACCGTGCTCGAACTGAGCACGCATAGCAAAGACCATGGCGGTGAGAATGTGGAAACCATGTGGATCAATCTCGCCACTAACCTGCCAGTCCGTACCTATACCGCTAACGGTGCGGTCAAGATCCAGGTTGACTACGAGTTCCTGCCCCCCACACCCGCGAATATGGCGAAACTGAACCCGGTCATTCCGGCCGGGTTCACCCGGACTGCCACGATCAAGAATTGACCGTTAGGTCGCCGGTACGGTAGTTCCATGGTCAGCGACCACGGGAGCCGGATTCCCATGCCGACGGCGGCCCTCGGGGCCGGGGGACCGGCGGTCTCCCGGGTCGGATTGGGACTGGCCGCTTTGGGCCGCCCGGCGTACATCACCAGCGGCCGTGCGGAAGACCTGCCCGACCGCAGCGTGGCCGGCCTGCGGGCCCGGGCCTTCTCGGTGCTGGACGCCGCCCATGCGGCCGGTGTCAGGTACGTGGACGCGGCACGTTCTTATGGCCTGGCGGAGGAGTTCCTGGCCGGCTGGCTCGCCGAGCGCGGCTATGCGGACGTGGTCGTCGGTTCGAAGTGGGGATACCGCTATACCGGCGGCTGGCGGCTCGATGCTCCCCGGCAGGAGGTCAAGGAGCATTCGCTGGCCATGTTCACGACCCAGCTGGCGGAAAGCCGGGCTCTGCTCGGCGACCGGCTCACCGTATACCAGGTCCATTCCCTGACACCTGATTCCGCATTGTTCACCGACACCCCGCTGCTGGCCGCGCTGTCCCGGCTGCGCGCCGAGGGCGTGATCATCGGGCTGAGCGCGAGCGGTCCGCATCAGGCGGAGGCGATCCGCCGGGCGCTGTCCCTGACCGTTGACGGGCAGCAGCTGTTTACGTCGGTGCAGGTGACCTGGAACCTCCTCGAGCCGTCCGCTGGCCCCGCCGCGGCCGAGGCCGCCGCGGCCGGGTGGGCTGTCCTGGTCAAGGAGGCGGTCGCCAACGGGCGCCTGACTCCGGCGGGCGGGCCGCCGGCGCCGCTCACCGCGCTGGCGGCGGCGCACGGCGTCACCGAGGACGCGATCGCGCTGGCAGCCGCGCTGGCCCAGCCCTGGGCATCGGTTGTGCTGTCCGGCGCCGTCACCCCCGCGCAACTGGGTGCGAACCTGGCCGCGCTCACCGTCGGTGAGCTCCCGGTGCTCGACCTCGCCGAAGCCCCCGGCGCCTACTGGGCGCAGCGTGCGGCCAGGCCATGGCACTGAGCTGTTCCCCCGGCGTCTGGCCAGGCCTGCCTGGCCGGACGTCAGTGGATTGCCTCGCCCAGGGTGACCGCTGCCATGACGACCATCACCAGCGCGGCCAGGCGGCTAATCCACCGCATCGGCAGGATCCGCAGCAGCCCCCTCCCGCCCGTGATGGCCAGGGCCGCCACCAGCCAAAGCGCCAGCATGCTCCCGATGCACACCGCTACCGGGTCGTGGTACCTGGCGGCGAGATCCGCCATCGTGATGTCTGACAGGTCTCCCAGCTCAGCCAGCGCGATCACCCCGAAGGATGTCGCGGCTACCGGCCAGAACCCGGCGGCGTTGGCCTTCGCCCGTGCCTCGTTATCGTCGTCATCGTCCGCGCGCAGGACCAGTACGGCGCCGACCAGGAACACGGCGGCGACCACGATCTGCACGATCCTGTGCGGGAGCAGGCTGAGGAGGCTCCCGCCCGCCACGGCCAGCACCGCATGCATCGCGAAAGCAGCCGCCGCCCCCGCGAAAACCCCCGCCGGCCGGTACCTGGTGCCCAGCACCAGGCTCGCCAGTCCGGAGTTGTCCGGCAACTCAACGACGGTGATCGTTCCGAAAACGATCGCGGCAATGAGCAGGCCTGACACGTGATCACCTCCGCCCCAGGTGGACGCGGTCGCGCTAGTACCCAGGTTGCTGGGAGGCTACACCTGCACCGCGGGCTGCCAGGCAGGAAGCGCCGCCAGCGTAATGGTTGCGTCAGGCATGAAGGTGCCTGCTGAGGCGATGCCTCTTGCCGTTAGAGAGTCACAAGTTTTCGTTAACCGCTTCTCCATGCCGGAGACCGCCGCGTACTGCTTAAGTTAACTATGGCAGCGCTCCTAGTCGTAGCGGTCGCGCTCGGGCTGAACAACTTCGGGGCGGCGATCGCCATCGGGGTCAGCGGCGTAGACCGGCGTACCGAGATCAGGGTGGCCACGGTTTTCGGCCTGTGCGACGTCGTGATGCCGGCCATCGGGATGCTCATCGGCACCGGTCTGGCCGGCCCGCTGGGTTCCGCCGCCCGCTGGGCCGGTGCCGGGATACTGTTCGTGACCGCGATCTGGGGACTCATCGAGGCACTGCGCGGTGGTGACGACGCCCCGCAGGCCTGGCACGGGTGGCGGCTGCTGGTCAGCGGCGCCGCCCTGAGCCTGGACGACCTCGCGGTGGGACTCGCACTCGGAACGGTACGCTACCCGATCGTCTTGGCGGTATCCCTGTTCGGGCTCATGAGCTTCCTTATGTCGATCATCGGACTGAAGCTGGGCGGGAAGCTAGGTACGGCGACCGGCGAACACGGCGAGGTCGTGGGCGCAATCGTGCTGATCGGCGTCTCTGGCGCGATGGCGATGGGCTGGCTGTTACCGCTTACAGATCGGTTACCTGTTTCCGGAACTCTCTTGACGCTGACTGAAACCAGCCTTAGTTTCTGCGGGGATCTAGAGCGGCCATGCGCTTTCGGAAGGTCATTTTGACTGTCGATAATGTGAGCCCGACCGGGCCGGAGGCCGAGGTCACGCCGGGCACCGTAACCGATCCGCAGCATGTCGGTGACATAGTCGGTGCCCTTGGCACCCTCAAGCGTGGCGCTGCCAACTCGCGGTCCTGGCGCCGGAAGATCCGGTTCCTGCTGGTCATCATGGGTCCTGGTCTGATCGTCATGGGTGGCGGGAACGACGCGGGCGGGGTCCAGGTCTATGCCCAGATGGGCCAGGACTACGGCATGCGGCTGCTCTGGACGCTGATTCTGCTTTTCCCGATTCTGTTCTTCTGCCAGGAAATGGTGGTACGGCTCGGTGCGGTTTCCGGAGTCGGGCACGGCAGGCTCATATTCGCCAGGTTCGGAAAGTTCTGGGGAACCTTCTCGGTGGCCGACCTGTTTATCATCAACGCGGTCACGGTCGTGGCGGAATTCATTGGCGTCGAGCAGGCACTGTCCTTCTTCGGCCTGCCGGCCGCGGGCGCGGTGGCGGTGTCCGGGGTGCTGCTGTTCGCCGTGATGGCGGGCGGGACCTACCGGTACTGGGAACGGTTCCTGGTCGTGCTCGTGATCGCGAACTTCGCGACGTTCCCGATGATCTACTTCGCGCATGCCAGCGTCGCGCCGGTGGCGTCCGGCGCGGTGCCGAGCCTGCCGGGCGGGCTGAACGCCACCATCCTGCTGCTCGTCGTCGCCGTGGTAGGGACCACGGTCGAGCCCTGGCAGCTGTTCTTCCAGCAGTCCAACGTGGTTGACAAGCGCATCACGCCGCGCTGGATGAACTACGAGCGTCTCGACACAGGCGTGGGCGTGCTGATCGAGGTGACCGGCGCGCTCGTGCTCATGGCCGCGTGCGCGTTCGGGCTGGCGCACACGAGCGCGTCCGGGAACTTCAGCGACATCAGCAGCACGGCGGCCGAACTACAGCGCCATGTCGGGCACGGCACCGGCTACCTGATGGCGCTCGCCACGCTCGACGGCTCCCTCATCGGCGCCAACCTCACGGCGCTGACCACCACCTACACCCTCGGGGACGTATACCCGAGGATGCGGCACTCGCTGCATTGGAAGCCCCGTCAGGCGCCGTGGTTCTACGGCCTGTACGCGGTGCTGGTAGGGGTGTCCGCCGTCGTCACGCTGGCGTGGGGCAACGACCTCGCCGTGGTCATCGACGGCGTCGAGGCACTCAACGGGATCCTGCTTCCATCCGCGCTGGTGTTCCTGATTCTGCTGGCCAACGACAAGCCCGTCCTCGGGCCGTGGGCCAACAGCACCGCCCAGAACTGGGTGGCCGGCGTCATCGCGTGGGCCGTGCTCACCTTCTCGCTGGCGCCGCTGGTCACGACCTTCTTCCCGAACGTGACGCTCGCTCAGTGCGAGTACGCCTTCGCCGCCTCCGCGGTCCTCGGGCTGGCGGTCGCGGCCGTGCTGCTGGGGGTGCGGCGGCATGCCCGGGCGGGAGCCCGCGACGAGGCCAGCCTGGCGGCCGACAGCCTCCAGCGGCCGTCCGGGATAAGCCGCGGCGAGTGGCGCACGCTGCTCCGCCAGCGGCGGGAGACCTGGCGCACGCCGGCGCTCGACACGCTGCCGCGGCCCGCGCTCAGCACCGCGCGCCGCATCGGGCTGCTGACACTGCGGGGCTACATCCTGTTCGCGATCGTCATCGCGGCGCTCAAGCTCGTCCAGGTGACGGCCGGTCGCTAGTGTCCCGGTCTTGAGCTGCCCCGTCACGACTTGAGTCGCTGAGGCAGGACGCCGTACGCCCATAAATCTACAAATGTAATAATCGTAATGTTGGCGGAATATAGGGGTAAAGCGCGCCACCTACGTTGTCAGCGGCAACTTCTGCTGCACAACGGAAGGGAACTCGCGTGGAACAACACACGTCAGCCGGGCAGGGTGAGCGGGCGACAGCGGCAACGGGCAGCGTCCGGGTCAGCCGTCGTGCTCTGCTCGGCGGCGCGGGCGCGCTCGCGGCCGGCGGCGCGCTCTCGGTGACCGGCGGAGGGACGGCTAGCGCCGCGACCTCGTCCGCCGCGGCCCGGTCGGCCCAGGCTGCGAAGTCCTCCTCGAAGCCGACGGGCGTGACGGACCCGTCGGTCCTCCCGTCCTCCCATTCCATTCCGCACCGGCCCCGGCTGGTGGATTACGAGGTCGTCGAACTGGCCGCGATGCTCAGGGCGGGGGAGATCTCCAGCGTCGAGCTCACCCAGGCGTACCTGGACCGGATCAACAAGCTCAACGGGCCGTTCGAGACTTACGCCGACACCGGTTACTACAACGCGTTCGTCCGGATCAACGCGGACGCGGCGCTCGCCGCCGCGCAGGCCGCCGACAAGGCGCTCGCCGCGGCTCGCCGCGGCGGGCCGGCGGTCTCGCTGCTGTGCGGCATCCCGATGGGCATCAAGGACTCGGTGGGGATCAAGGGCTTCAGCACCCAGGACGGCAGCCCGGCCTTCGCCGGGAACATCGCGCTGAACGACGCCACGATCGTCGGCAAGCTGCGCGCGGCGGGCGTGGTGCTCATCGGCAACACGATCTGCTCGGCCTTCTCCGGCTCGATTACCGGAACGTTCGCCGGCAACGCCTGGAATCCGCTGTACGTCCCCGGCGGTTCCAGCCAGGGTTCGGGGGTCGCGCCTATCGCCCGGCTCGCCGCCGCGTGCATCGGCGAGGAGACCGGCGGCAGCATCACGATGCCGTCCGCCGCGAACGGGGCGAGCGGGATCAAGCCGTCGCTTGGTACCGTGTCGATCGCCGGCCTGATGCCGCTGTCGCCTGGCTACGATGTGCTCGGCCCGATCAGCCGCAGCGGCCGGGACTCCGCGCTGATCCTCAACACGATCCTGGGCCCGGACCCGTTCAACGATCCGCAGACGCTCGCCGCACCTGACCCGTTCCCGATGATTCCGATGACACCCCGCCTCGGCGGCAAGCCCTTGCAGGGAACCACGATCGGGATCCCGCAGACGGACTGGATGATCTCCAACGGCCAGCTCCAGACCGGGGTCAGCCCGCAGTCAGTCTATGGCGCCGGGCACCTCACGGTCTTTAACCGGCTGGTGTCGCAGCTGGAGAGCCTGGGCGCGAAGGTCATCGAGTTCCCCGGCCTGGATATGACGGACTTCTCGGTGAATCCGTACTTCTCGAATCCGGACGTCCTGCAGACCGTGGACGGCTCGTCGGTCTCGCCGTCGACCGCGGTCGTCAACGCCAGCCGCTACGAGGTCAGGTACGCCGACGCCGTGTCAGACTTCTGCGCCGGCGGCACCCCGTCGGCGTCGTCGGTCGCGACGCTGACCAGCCAGTACGGCCGGGTCACGCCAGGCGCGTCCGGGGCGACCTTCGCCAGCGCGGACACGTTCAACGGCGGTATCTCCACGGCGGCCCGGTATGAAGGCGAGCAGCGTCGCCGGACGATGATCAACAACTACGCGGCAGCGCTCAACGCCTACGACGTGGACTTCATGCTGATCTTCAGCCTCGGTGACGTGATCGGGCAGCGGACAGGTGGCGCGGGCTTCCCGGTGTACCGCGCGTACTACCAGGTGCCGAACGCGCTCGGCTGGCCGCTGGTTAGCTTCCCCGTCGGGTACGTGCAGGGGCTGCCAGTATCCGCCCAGTTCTGGGGTCCGCGGTTCACCGAGCCCCAGCTTACGCAGGCGATGATCGACTACCAGGCCCATTTCCCCGACTACAACTCGGTGGCCCCGGCCGACCCGGTGCTGCCCGTGGCGACGACGGCCCCGTCGGCCGCCACGCCGAAGTCGAAGGCCAACCTCGTCGCGCCGGGCGTGGTCGCGCCGAGCGGTCAGTCGGTGGAGCAAGGTCCGAGTAACGATCCGCTCGTCGGGGAAGCGGAGCTGAAGGCGATGATGAACCTGTGAGCGACGGGCAGCCGACTCAGTTCCTGACCGTGGCGTTCGGCACGCCTATCGACATCGGTTTCCTCCAGGAGGCCGCGGACGGTTCCGACGGCGTCGACCTGACTGTCGGGTTCCAGGCGAGGATGGGCACGGCGTTCCTGCCTTACGGGGTCACCCAGACCACCCCGGACACCACTTCGTAGCAGTCCAGCGGAAAGTGAGGCGGGCCGCGCAAGGTAGTCCCCGCGCGGCCCGCCCTACGATCTCCGTTAGTCCCCGAGGTCGCTCAGGAACCTTTGGGTGTATTCCAGTGGCGTGGTGCTGGAGATCGAGTTGCAGGTGGGGGACGCGTAATCATCGGAGCAGGGCGTGTCCCGGTCCAGCGACCAGAAGTGCACCCCGGCCAGGCCATTGTTGACCGCGTAGGCCGTCAGCGTGTCCACGTCGGCGGTAGTGAAGGTCTCGCTGGTGGTGTCGTTCAGGCCGATCATCGGGGTGACGGCGATCTTGCTCGCCGGGATTCCGTAGGTGTGCTCGAGGTTCTCCACCGCCTGGATGGCCGACTGCGCCATCTCGCAGCTGCCGGAGTCAACGACGCAGACGCTGCTGGAGGCGCTGCCGTAGTCCATGGTCATCAGGTTGATGACGTAGTTCTTCAGGCCGGAGCCGAGCACCGCCTCGACGACCTCGTTGCCGAGCGAGTTGACTCCGCCGTAGCTGCCGTCAGATGCTCCCAGCGTGGCGAGCGTGAACGAGAACTGCAGGTTCGGGTACTCCGCCTGTGCTCCCGCGGCCGAGGCGACCAGGTCCTGGATGTCGGACTCGGTCTGGCCGCCTTCGATGTCGAAGTCGATGCCGACCAGGTTCGGGCTGGCGTAGCGGGCGATGAACGCTTCCATGTCAGCCGTCGAGTCGCAGGTGAAGGTTCCGGCCTCGCCGCCGGTCGAGACGACGTAGTTCAGGTTGGCGGCCTGGAGCTGCGGAACGTTCTCGGCCGCCCAGTCGGCACCCGAGACCCCGCCCCAGGTCTCGCTGCCGCACTCTCCGGTAGCGAACGCGAGCGTGATCGCGGGGAGCTTCGGGATGTAGTTCGACACCAGGCTGCCGGAGCCCACCACCGGGATGTCGGACCCTTCCACGGCCGACTGCATCTGGTAGGTGTTCCAGTTCATGTTGATGGTGACGTCCTTGTACGGGCTGAAGAGCAGGCCGCTCACCGAACCCGTCGTGCCGGACCCTGACCCGGACCCCGATCCCGACCCTGATCCTGACCCCGACCCGCCGGTGCAGGAACCATCGGACGTCCACGGCTCTCCGGAGCCGCTGCCGCCGTTGTTGGTCGCCGGGTCGTTGCCCTGGGTCCACCAGTTGGCGGTGTAGTTGATGCCGTTCTCGCTGGCCTGCTCGCCGCCGGTATAGGCGGTGGTGGAACTCCACGCCGCGGCGCATGTGGTGGATGCCTGCGCGGCGGGCACTGCGGCCAGTGCGAGGACCGAGCCGCCGGCGGTGAGCCCGAGCGCCGCGCCGGCGATAAAAGCGGTTCGCAGAATCCGTCTTCTGACCTGCATGAATCCTCCAGGGGGAGAGGAACTGAGGCGCTGGCGCCTCGGGTGAGCCGGTGACTTGGTCACTTTGTATGTCCGGAGAGCGAGGCGGTCAAGACTATCTATAAAGAAACTTTCTAATTAATTCTTGCCGACGTGCTGACCTGCTGCTTCTTGCCCGAGGCAACCCCTGGCCGTCGGTCGGCCGCGCAGGGTGATCAAGCTGGCCGGCCGGGCGGACCTTCTCCTCGCCGACGCGCTGTTACGGAGTGAGTCGGTTCGGGCCGCGGAACAGGAACGTGGCGTCCCGGAGCGAGCCGAGGCCGAGCAGCACCATCAGGAGCCGGCAGAGCCCCAGGCCGAGACCGCCGTGCGGCGGGCAGCCGTACTGGAAGCAGTTCAGGTAGTCGAGCACCGGCTCCGCCGACAGCCCCTGTTCCGCCAGCTGCCGGAGCAGGACGTCGTAACGGTGCTCGCGCTGCGCGCCGGTGGTGATCTCCAGCCCCTGCCACAGCAGGTCGAAGCTGCAGGTCAGGTCCTGCGCTCCGTCCGGCCGCATGTGGTAGAACGGCCGCACGCTCTTCGGGTACTCCGTCACGAACACGAACTCGTGCCCGTACTTCTCCCGCGCCCACGCGCCGACGGCCCGCTCGCCCGCCGGGTCTAGGTCGCCGCGCGGGCCCGCGCCGCCGGCGATGGCGTGGGCCTGCGCCATCGTGACACGCGGGAACGGCACTGCGGGCACCGTCACCTCCGTCCCGAACTCCGCCTTGATCGCCGCCCCGTGCGCGGCGGCCACGGCGGCCAGGGCCGACGCCAGCATGCGCTCCTCGAAGTCCATGACGTCCTCGACCGAGCTGATCCAGGAGAGCTCGGCGTCCACGCCGGTGAACTCGGTCGCGTGCCGCGAGGTGAACGACGGCTCGGCGCGGAACACCGGGCCGATCTCGAAGACGCGGTCGATGCCGGCGGCGATCGCCATCTGCTTGTAGAACTGGGGCGACTGCGCCAGGTACGCCTTGCGGCCGAAGTAGCCGAGCTCGAACACCTCGGCGCCCGATTCCGACGGCGCGCCCATGAGCTTGGGCGTGTGCATCTCGGTGCACCCCTCCGCATACGCGAACGAGCGCATCGCCTGCTCAACGGTCGTCTGCACCTCGAACACGAGGCGGGCGGCCGGGTGCCGGCGGACGTCCAGGAACCGCCAGTCGAGGCGGCCCTCGGGCCCGGTGCTGTCGTCGATCGGAAGCGGCGCCGACGCGAGGTTCTCGACGATCACCTTCGACGGGATGATCTCCAGGCCGCCCAGCGACACGGCCGGGTTCTCGACGACGCGGCCCGTGATCCGGACCGCGGACTCGGCGGTCAGCCCCTCGAGCGTCTTCTCCAGGACACCGCCGTCACGGCGGTGGGTGACCTGGACGGTGCCGGTCTGGTCGCGCACCAGCACGAACTGCATGGCGCGCTGCAAGCGCAGGGTCTGTACCCAGCCGCAGATGGTGACTGTCTCGCCGGTGCGCGGACGCAGGCCGGCGACGGGAATGCGGATCATTCCAAGTCCTCCAACAGGACCTCGACGTGATCCCTTGGGGACGCGGGCGAGAAGGGAACTCGCGGTGCCACCGCGTCTTCGCCGTGCCGCTGTCGCCAGCCGCGCGGCCTCTTTGCGAAGCGCTCGGGAGTGTCTTCACACGGGGCCGCGAGTCCGCCTTCACAGCTGCCGGCGGCTCTCTGTTTACGGAGCCCAGCCGCTGGCTGGGATGCCGTCTGCTCGCGGTTGCCCGGGCTACTCGGTTCCGTCAACGCGCTGATTGAAGGCTACCGGCCGCCCGCGCGACACGGCAACGCGATAAACGGCCGGCGGTTCACGCACGGCCGTCGCTGCGAAATAATGGCCTCACCATGACCGAGATGCTGCCGCTTTTCCCCCTGTCGACCGTGCTGTTCCCGGGAATGCGCCTCCCGCTGCACGTCTTCGAGGAGCGTTACCGGGAACTGGTGGCGGATCTGCTGGAACTGCCCGAACCCCGGCAGTTCGGCGTCATCGCGATCCGCAAGGGACGCGAGACCGGCACCGACGGCGTCACCGCCCTGCACGAGGTCGGCTGCGTCGCCGCGATCCGCAACGTGGTTCCCCGGGAAGACGGCCGGTACGATCTGCAGGCGGTCGGCACCGAGCGCTTCCGCCTCCGGGGGCTGGACCAGTCGCGGTCCTATTTCCAGGGAAAGATCGAGCGGCTCCCCGATGAGCCGGCCGGTGCGGAAAATGGCGGGGGAGAACCCACCGACGTGATGCGGGTACAGGCCGGATTCCGCGCCTACCTGAACGCCCTCGCGGACCGCGGCGGCGGAGTGATCAGCGTCACCGACCTGCCGGACGAGCCGCTGCTGCTGTCGTACGTGGTGGGCGCCGCGATGATCATCGACCTGCCGGACCGCCAGAACCTGCTCGCCGCCCCCGACGCGGCCGCCCGGCTCAAGGCCGAGCGCGCGCTCCTCGCGCGGGAGACCGGCATCCTCAAGGCGACCACCACCCGGCCCGCGCCGGACTTCAAGTACGAGACGTTCAGCCAGAACTAGCCGTCAAGGCCGAGGATACGCGCGGCGTTCGCGCGCAGCAGCGTGTCGGTCGCGAGATCCAGCTCGTCGAGCTCGGCGAGGCAGCGTTCCGGCGCGATGAACGGGAAGTCGCTGCCCCAGACGAACTGCTCCGACAGCCGCCCCGTTAGCTCGCGCACGACCTCGGGCGGGATGCGCTTAGGGGACCAGCCGGAAATGTCGATAAAGACATTCGTCTTGTGCAGCGCGACCGCGATCAGGTCCATGTGCCACGGCCAGCCGAAGTGCGCCGCCACCACCGTCAGCCCCGGGTGGGCCGCCGCGACGGCGTCGAGTTTTAGCGGGTGCGAGTAGTCGATCCGGATGCCCTGCCCGCCCGGCTGGCGCGCGCCGATGCCGCTGGTCCCGGTGTGGAACAGCGCCAGCAGGCCGTGCTCCGCGCACGCCGCCCAGACCGGGTCGAACCGCGGGTCGCTCGGGTCGAACGCCTGCAGCGACGGGTGGAACTTGACTCCGCGGAGCCCGAGCGCCGCGATGTTCGCGACCTCCGCGACGGCTTGGTCGCCCTTGTGCGGGTCCACCGACCCGATGCCCGTGAACGCGTCGGGGAACTCGCGGCAGGCCGCGGCAACCGTCTCGTTCGGCACTCGTGGCCGGCCGGTCGCGGTCTCGGCGTCCCAGGCGAGCAGCACCGCCATCGTGTCGAGGTCGCGGTACTTGCGGGCCAGCTGCGCCAGCGACTGCCGCTCGACCTTCGACCGGAAGTACGCCTCGGCCACCTCGACGTAGCCCGCCATGCTGCCGTCCAGCCAGTCCGGCGTCGGCAGGTGCACGTGGAAATCGATCGCTCGCACGATCGGCATCATAAGCGGTGGGTGAGCAGGCCGCGGCTGAACGCCTCGGCCACGGCATCGGTCCGGCCGGCCGGTCTCCTCATCCGATCGGCTGAGGCATCATGGCGGCGACGCGCTCAGCCGCCTCGTGGAGCCGCTCGTCGGGCACATTGGGCAGCACGTCTTCCCACAGCGGCAGCATCATGCCCTGGGCCTCGAGCATGCCGAGCGGACGAGGGATGAACCATACGTGGAAGTGGGCGGCGCCATCTCCCCACCGGTAGAGGTGAACACGCGCTATCCCGCCCAGGGACAGGACCGCGCGCTCGACCCTGGCCGCGACCTTGCCGAAGTCCCCGGCGGCGGCCGCTGACAGGTCAGCGAACGAGTCGGCGTGTTCCCGGGATGCGAGCCAGACCGCCCCGGGCAGGCTCCCGCCCACCGGAGGATGCAGCGTCCACAAATCGCTGGACCAGACAGCCGACGTGGTGGCGCCGTCGCAGATACGGCACGGTTCCCCGCCCGGCTCGCCCCGGCGTGGCGGCTCGGGGATGACTTTTTCTCCTCGCTCGGCGGGGACGAGGGGTTCCTTGTACGGCAGCTTCATCTGGATCACCTTCCGGTCTCGTAGCTGGCCGTGATGTCACACTTGCCACGCTAGGGAGACCGGTCGCCGAGCCCAAGTCAGTGAACTGCCAACTGATGTCGCCAGACGGGCAACACCCCGGCGTCAGGGCGCGGCCGGGACGGCGGAGGCGGTGGTGTCGGCCGGCTCCCGCGCCGGTGGCGGCCCGCTCGGTCCTGCCGCTGCTGGAGGTGAGCGCGGCGCGGCCGACCTACGACGCCCTCTGGCAGGTCGGCGCCGCCATCTACAGCGTGTACACGGGAGCGCGCGGGACTCAGTGCTCGTGCACGATCAGGCCGCGGATGTTACGGCCGGCCAGCATGTCCTCGTACCCCTGGTTTACCTGGTCGAGGGTGTAGCGCGTGGTGACCAGCTCGTCGAGCTTGATCTGGCCGGCGCGGTAGAGGTCCAGGATGCGGGGGATCTCCTCGAACGGGTTCGACGAGCCGAACAGCGCGCCCTGGATGCGCTTCTCGAGCAGGGTCAGCTCGAAGCTGGGGACCTGGATCGTGTTGACGCCCGGCGCGCCGATCGACGTGATCACGACCGTGCCGGCCTTGCGGATCGCCCGGAAGGCCGCGGTGATGACCTCCTCGCTCGCCACGCCCACCGTGACCAGCGCCTGGTCGGCGCCGACGCCCCACGTCAGCGACCGGGCGAGCTCGGCCGCCTCGTCCGCCGTCGCCACCGCGTGCGTCGCGCCGAACTCCCTGGCGATCGCGTGCTTGGACGTCACCGGGTCGACCGCGATCACGAACCGCGCGCCCGCGTAGGCCGCGCCCTGCAGGGCGTTCACGCCGATGCCGCCGACGCCGTAGACGATCGTGGTGTCACCGGGCCGCACCTCCCCGGCCCGCACCGCGGTGCCGAAGCCGGTGGGCACCCCGCAGCCCACCAGCGCGGCGACCTCCAGCGGGATGTCGTCCTCGATCCGCACGACCGAGTTCTCCGACAGCACGCCGTACTGCGAGAACGTGCCCAGCAGGCACATCTGCCCGAAGTCGGCGCCGGACTCGTGCAGCCGGAACGTCCCGTCGGTCAGGCAGTTGTCCACCAGGAACCGGCCCAGGTCGCAGAGGTTGGACTGGCCGCGCGCGCAGAACCGGCAGTGGCCGCAGACCGGCAGGAATGACGCGACCACGTGATCGCCGGGCCGCAGCCGCTGCACGCCGGGCCCCACCGCCTCGACGACGCCGGCGCCCTCGTGCCCGCCGACGATCGGGAACCGGACCGGGATGTCGCCGGTGCGCAAGTGGTCATCGGAATGGCACAGGCCGGAGGCCGCGAACCGCACGAGCACCTCGCCCGTCTTCGGCTCGTCCAGGTCGAGTTCGGTGATCTCGAAGGGCTTGCCGAGTTCCCGCAGTACCGCTGCCCGTGTCTTCATGGAAGGCCCTCCCTGAAGTAAACGCAGTTTGCGTCATCATCCGCCCGGCGGTCGGCGAGGTCATCGTGCCGGCGCACAACCGGCGGCCTATTTCGTTGTGGCGACACTATGTCGCCTCTGGTTGCGTCACGCAATCGGCGCTGGCTATCGTCGAAAGATGCGACTTATCCGGTCTTCACGGCGGGCGGCGGTTAACGGCGCCGCGCTGGTTGGCATATCGTGCATCACGCTGGCCGCCGCGGCCGGCTGCAGCAGCTCGTCCTCTTCCTCAACGACTCCGGCCGCCTCGGCCAGCACCGGTTCGTCGCCGAGCGCGACGTCCAGCGCCAAGGTCACCGGCACCGCGAGCGTGGCCTACGCCTCCTCGCTGGAGTACCTGAACGAGAACCTCGTGAAGCCGGCGTTCACCGCGGCCACGGGCGCCGGGTACTCCGGAACGGGCAACTCCTCCGGCACCCTGGAGCAGTACATCGCGGCCGGGGAGATCAAGCCGAACGTCTTCGAGTCGGTCGGCGGTGACAACATCACGCCGCTCCAGCCGAAGTTCACCAAGTGGTACGTCCAGTACGCCGGCACGTCGATGGTGCTCGCGTACAACCCCAAGAGCAAGTACGCCAGCGAGTTCAAGGCGTACGCCGACGGGTCCAAGCCGCTGTCCGGGCTGTTCACGCTCCTGGCGAGCACGCCCGGCCTGAAGCTCGGGCGCACCGACCCGAACACCGACCCGCAGGGCCGCGACTTCATCTACATGCTGGAACTCGCGCAGGCCTACTATCACCTCCCGTCGGACACGGTGGCGAAGATCCTCGGCACGAGCGACTTCGGCACGTCGAATTCCAGCCAGATCTACGCCGAGGCCTCGCTGGACTCGACGCTGCAGTCCGGCCAGCTCGACGCCTCCAGCGCGTTCATCACCCAGGCCAAGGAACTGCACCTGGACTACATCCCGCTGCCGACCGCGATCAACCTCGGCGAAGCGTCGCTCGCCGCGCAGTACGCTAAGGCGTCGGTGAAACTCGCCAACGGAGACACCAAGACCGGTTCTCCGCAGGTCATCGACATCACGATCATTGGCACGCCAACCCCGGCGGCCGAGGCGTTCGTCGCGTACACGCTGTCGCCGGCCGGGCTGGCGCAGTACAAGCAGGGAGGGTTCCAGGTGCTGACGCCGACGGTGTTCGGCGACAAGAGCGCCATCCCCTCGCCGGTCCTCAGTGAGCTGGGCAGCTAGCCCGGCAGCCGCTTCCGGCGGGGCCGTCCGGGACGACGCGGGAGACAGCGGGCGTCCCGGACGGCCCCCAGCCTGGCGGGACGGCGGGCGAGCACGCTCGGCCGTCCGCACGGTACAGGGGATCGTCTCCGTAGGCGGGGCGGGCATCGTCTGGATCGCCCTGCTCGGCCCGGTGATCACCCTGCTGGTCCGGATGTCGCCCGGCGACATCTGGAGCGCGCTGACCGGCGCCGGCAACCTTGACCCACTGCTGACGTCGCTGGAATCCGCCGGGGTCACCCTCCTGGTTCTCATCGTGTTCTGCACCCCGCTGTCGTGGATGCTGGCGCGGGGAAAGCTGCCCTTCACGCGCGTCTGGGAAGCCGGGATCCTGTGCACGCTGCTGCTCCCGCCGCTGGTCATCGGGCTGCTGCTGGTGTTCATGGTCGGGCCGTACTCGTGGATCGGGACAGTGCTGTCGTGGATGAACCAGTCCGCGACGAACACGTTCCTCGCCCTGGTCATCGCGGAAGTCTACGAATCGGCCCCGTATTACGTGCTCGGCGCGCAGTCCGCGTTCGCGTCGGTGGACACCCGCCTGGAGGAGCAGGCCGGCCTCCTCGGCGACCGGCCGTTCCGCGTCTTCCGGCGCGTCACGCTGCCGCTGGCCGCACCGGGCCTGGCGATGTCGCTGGCCATCGCCTGGGCGCGGGCCATCGGGGCGTTCGGGGCGGTCGTGATCATCGCCTACCATCCGTACGGCATTCCGATGCAGATCTACGTGACCTTGCAGGAGACGGGTCTGTACACGGCGCTGCCGTACGCCCTCATCCTGCTCGTGATCGCGCTGCCGCTGCCGCTGGCCGCCTATATCTGGAGTGCGCGTGCTGGACGCCGACGTCGAGGTTGACCGTCGCGACTTCCGCGTGCAGGCCGCCTTGTCGGTCGGGCCGGGGGAGCGCGTGGCGCTGTTCGGGCCGTCCGGCGCGGGCAAGACGACGGTCCTGGAGGCCATCGCCGGCCTCGTCCCGCTGCGGAGCGGGCGCGTCCTGCTCGGTGACCGCGTGCTGTCCCGGGCCGGCGTCGAGGTGCCGCCGTGGCAGCGGCGGGTTGGGCTCCTGCGGCAGGACCCGGGCCTGTTCCCGCACCTGTCCGTGCGCGCCAACCTGCTTTACGCGCGATCCGCGCGGTCCGGCGAGGTGTCCGGGGTCGCCGAGGCGCTGGGCATCGCGGGGCTGCTGGCGGCCATGCCCGCGCGCCTGTCCGGCGGCCAGCGCCACCGCGTCGCCCTCGGCCGCCTGCTGCTCGCCCACTGTGACGCCCTGCTGCTGGACGAGCCCTTCGCGAGCCTGGACCTGTCGCTGCGGCGCTCGCTGACTGCCCTTGTCAGAACCATTTCCACTGGGCGTTCCTTGCCGTCTGTCCTGGTCACCCACCAGCTGGCCGATGCCCAGGCGTTCGCCGACCGGCTGCTGGTCATCGACCGCGGCGCCGTCCTCCAGACGGGGACGCCGTCGGAGGTGGTCCTCCGGCCGGCGTCACGCCGGGTCGCGGAACTGGTGGGCTACCTGGGCTTCGTGCCGGTCCCGTCCGGCGCGGGCGCCGAAGAGGGCACCGTGGCCGGCGTGCACCCCGAACGGGTGATCGCGGGGGACTGGAGTTCCCGCGGCCTGGTCGTGACGGGGGCGGTGATCGCCTCGCGGCCCAGCGGCGCAGGCTGGGAAGCGGACCTGCGCAGCGGGGACGCGGAGTTCACCTGCCGCCTCACCGAGCCGCCGGAGAGCGGAACGCTGTCGGTCACGGTCCTGGATCCGCCCTACTTCGGCGCCGACGGCACGGCCCTCGATCGCGACCGAAACCGCGCCTGACCGCCCGCCCAGGGTCCCGTCGACACTGCCGCGATCGCTGTTGCCCCTCCTGGGGCAGCCCCGAGCGATATCTCACGCCCAGTTGCCCGATCCGACGAACGCCCCCAGTCCGCGTACGAATGCGTGTTTGGGCCCGCCGACGGCGGGCCCAAACACGGTGGCGTGATCAGCTTCCGGCGACGTGCGGGGTCGCCGGGTCCGGGACGGTAGACGAGGCCGGGGCGGCCGGAGCCGGAACAGGGGCCGGGGACGCCGCCACGCGCCAGGGGGCCGGATGGCGGACCGCCAGGGCGGCACCCACGGTTGTGATGGCCAGCAGGGCCGTGGCCAGAGAGAGCGCGGCCACGGCGCTGACGTCGAGGACCAGCCAGGCGGACGTCATGCCGCCGGCGACCATCGCGGTGATGGCCAGCAGGCGGCGGGTGTGCGCGGCCTTGGCGGCGCTCTGCTCGCGGCCGGGCTTGCCGACGAGGGCGCGCAGGTCGGCGCCGATGCCGGTCAGCGTCATCGTGAGGACGGTCGTGGTCAGGTCGGGCACGGCGAGCTTACGGGCGATGGCGTTCTGGATGCCGAGTCCGACCGCCAGCAGGGCGGCCAGGGCGTCCGTGATGTCCGAACTGAACGCGGCGCCGCTGATCGCGTTCGTGCCATGAGTCACCGCGGGCGCCCCGGAGGTGGCCGCGAGGACCAGGGACACGGCGACGAGGGCGAATTCCGTCGTCACGCCGGCCCGCAGCAGGACGCCGCGATCGCCCGCCGAACGCGTGATCAGCACCCCGCCGTAGGCGGCCCCGATCAGGAATCCGGCCAGCGCGAACAGCGACGCGCTCAGCGAGAATCCCGGCGCGCCGACGATGGCGAAGCCGGCGAAGACCACGTTCCCGGTCATGTTGGCGACGAATACGCGGCCCAGCGCCAGGATCGACACGGCGTCCACGACGCCCGTCACGATCGTCAGCAACAGCAGCAGCCTGGGCATCGGTCCCCACAGATGACCTGCCCACAGCGACCGCAGCAGGCCCGCGCGCCTGACACCGTTCCGACTCATGTTCATCAATCCCTCTCACACCGCGACTTCCTTCTGCCTACCCGTAACAGCCCGACGCCGAAGAAACGTGTCAGCTTTGCAACAGATATCCGCTATATCGGTGATCTTAAAGGCAGATAACCGTGGCCCGGACCTGGTGGCCGCGCGCTATGGTGGCTGGCGCGGCAGCCTTGGCAGCGACGAACCCCTCCCAGGAGACAGCTAATGGAAAGCGGATTCCTCTTCACGTCCGAGTCTGTGACGGAGGGCCACCCCGACAAGATCGCGGACCAGATCTCGGACGCCGTCGTCGACGCGGCCCTCACCGGTGACCCCATGTCCCGGGTCGCGTGCGAGACGCTGCTCACCACCGGCCTGATCGTGGTGGCGGGCGAGATCACGAGCGCGTCCACGATCGACTACGCCGCGCTCGCGCGCGAGGTGGTGAACGACATCGGCTACGACAACGGCGAGTACTTCTTCGACGGCAACGCCGTCGGCGTGATGGTCGCGGTCGATAAGCAGTCCCCGGACATCGCGCGGGGCGTGGACACCGCGCACGAAGGCCGCGTCGGCGGCTCAGAAGACCCGCTGGACCGGATCGGCGCGGGGGACCAGGGCATGATGTTCGGCTACGCGACGAACGAGACGCCCGAGTACATGCCGGCGCCGATCACCCTGGCTCACCAGCTGTCGAAGCGGCTGTCGGAAGTCCGCCACTCCGGTGTGCTGCCCTACCTGCGGCCGGACGGCAAGACCCAGGTGACGGTCCGCTACGACGGCGACGGCAAGCCGGCCGCGATCGAGAAGGTGCTGATCTCCACACAGCATCAGGACGGGGTGCAGAGCAAGCTGCCGGACGCCCTGTGGGACGAGGTCGTACGGCAGGTGCTGCCGCCGGACTTGTACGACCCGGCGAAGCTGCGCGAGGAGTTCTACGTGAACCCGACGGGCCGGTTCGTGATCGGCGGCCCGGTCGGCGACACGGGCCTCACCGGCCGGAAGATCATCGTCGACACCTACGGCGGCTTCGCCCGGCACGGCGGCGGCGCCTTCTCCGGCAAGGACCCGTCGAAGGTGGACCGCTCGGCCGCGTACGCGGCGCGGTACGTGGCGAAGAACATCGTCGCGGCCGGGCTCGCCGACCGCGCCGAGGTCCAGGTGGCGTACGCCATCGGCATCGCCCGGCCGCTGTCGCTGCTGGTGGAGACGTTCGGCACGGAGAAGATCGCGCGCTCCGCGATCGTCGACCTGGTCCAGGAGAACTTCGACCTGCGCCCCGGCGCGATCCTGCGCGACCTGGACCTGCGCCGCCCGATCTACCGCCCGACGGCCGCCTACGGCCACTTCGGCCGCGCCGGCGACACGTTCACCTGGGAGCGCACCGACAAGGCGGCCCAGCTCGCCGCCCAGGCGGGGCGGTAACTTCCGGCCCTGTGCGGTGCCTGGCGGCGTGCCCGCGCAAATCCGGCCAACGGGACATGACGGAATGGCAGGAACTTGGCCTGATTTCTCGTAACCTAAGTCTCCATGCGCACGCTAGCCGCCGTCGGCGGCGTCTGTCTCGTCGTCGCTGCCCTGGTGGCGGTGGTCCTTACCCTTCACGGTCCCGGTCAGAGCGCCACGCACACGGATCCGGGCGCCCTGGACCCGCAGCGGGCCGTGGCCGTCACGCCGAGCGTGGCCGCTTCCGGCCCGGACGGTGAGATGGCGGACGGGGGGAGCCAGCCGAGCCCGTTCCGCACCGCGGGAGCGTACCTGAGCGGACGCACGGGGACCGTGAGCGCCGCGGTGTACGACCTGCGCACCGGGCAGGAGTGGACGCTCGGCGGCACGCGGCCGCAGGCCGAGGCGAGCGTGGTCAAGCTCGACATCCTGGAGACGCTGCTGTCGAACGACGCGGGCCGCCTGCCCGCGGCCGATCAGCCGCTCGCCACGTCCATGATCGAGGACAGCGACAACGACGCCGCCACCTCCCTCTGGGACGCCGCGGGCGGCGCGACCGGGATCGGGGCCTACGACTCGGCGGCGGGCCTGGGGCACACCACGCCGTCGGCGTGCGTGCAGTGCGCGGGATTCGCGTGGCCGGGCTGGGGGCTGACGAAGACCACCCCGGCCGACCAGATCACCCTGCTGCGGCAGCTGGTCGCCCCGGGAACGCTGCTACGGCCGGCGGCGCGGACCTACGCCTTGTCGCTGCTGGAGAACGTGACGCCGGACCAGCGGTGGGGCGTCTCGTCCGGCGTCCCGGCGGGAGCGACGATCGCGCTGAAGAACGGCTGGCTGCCGCTGAATAGCGCCGACACCGACTGGCAGGTCAACAGCGTCGGCTGGATATCCGGCTCCGGGCGCGATTACCTGATCGCCGTGCTCACCACCGGCAACCCGACCGAACAGTACGGCATCTCGACCATCGACGCCCTGTCCGCCAGCGCCTGGTCCGCCCTGGGCTGACGACGCCACGGCGCTGACCCGGCTGGGAAGTCATGCTGTCGGATATGGGCATGCCCCGCGCTCCGGCTCAGGCTGGCTAGCGGATATGGGCATGTCCCGCGCTCCGGCTCAGGCTGGCTAGTCCGTGACGCCGGCGGCGTCGAGGAGGGTCTCGGCGGTGGTGACGGCCAGGCCCCGCAGGTCGTCGGCGCCGACGCCGGCGCGGGTGCTGGCCCCGTCGTAGAGGACCGCGAGCTGACGGGTGAGGAGGTCGGGGTCGGCGGCGTTTCCGCGTTCCGCCTCGGTGCGGAAGAAGTGCTCCAGGTAGTCCCGCTTGATCCGGGCGCCCACGAGGCTGGCGGGATGGGCGGGATCCTTCAGCTCCACCTGCACCGCCAGGTAGGCGCAGCCCATGTAGTCCGGCTCCTGGGCGAACTTCTCCAGCTGCCCGAAGAGGTGGAGCAGCCGGGCGCGTGGGCTCGCGCTGAAGCCGGGCGGTGGGAGCAGGAACTCGGCGTCAGCGCGGGCGCGGCGGTCCAGCGCCGCCGCGATCAGGGCGTCCTTGCTGCCATAGAGCTCGTACATCGACTTCTTGGAGATCCCGGCGCTCTTGCAGAGCGCGCTGGCGCCGACGCCCACGCCGTCACGGTAGAAGAGGTCGATCGCGGCGTTCAGGAGCCGTTCCCGCTGCGAGGCCCGGACGGCGTCCTCCCCGGCGTCCTCCCCGGCATCCGCCGCTTCGTCGATGGTCATGACATCGAGCCTACCTGCTGGACTGGACAGTGAAAACCGATCGGTTTATACGGCTCCGTCGCCTTCGTGACAGGCGGCGATCGCGGTCTCGGTGCCCAGTTCGTCCGCTGGCTGAACTCGGCAAGCGCGGCGGGTTCCGCCGCCGGGACGGCGGTGGCCGGCTGGGCCGTCGGCGCCTTCGGGGCACACGGCGGGTTCGTGGAGTCCGCGATCGCCACCGGCGTGATGGCGGTACTGGCCGTTACGGGTCTGCGAGCGCTCCGGGTGCCGCGGCGGGACTTACCAGCCGGTACTCAGCACCGCCGCGGCTACAGCTGGGAGTAGTTGTACTTGGCCAGGCTGTATTTCTGGGCGAGCGGGTTCCACAGCTTCGTGAACGCCTTCTTCTCGGCGGTCGCGGTGCTGTCCGGGCCGTCGGCCGCCTGGTAGTTCGGGTTGCTGCCCGTCTTGCCAGGGGTGCAGTGCCCCTCCATGGACCCCGCCCACTTCGCGTAGTCGGTGTCAGCCTGGGCCGACGCCTGCCAGGCGCCGGTCAGGTCATGGATCATGGTGGAGTTCAGCGCCGAGACGTCCTGCAGGCTCCCGATCTTCGCGACGAGGTTCTCGCGCTTGGCCGCCGCCTTCGTGAAGACCCGCTCGTCGTTGGGCAGGGTCTTGCAGGCCGCGGCGGCGTCGAACGCGTTGTCGACGTTCCCGCGGTCGCTGCCGTTCTGGGACAGCAGGCCCGCCAGCTGTGTCGCCCCCTGCTGCTGCGCGACGTTCGGGTGCGCGGCCGGGGACGCCGACGTGGAGGTGGTCGGGTTCGTGGCCGGCGTGCTGCCCGCGGTGGTGTTGCTGGCCGCGTCGTTGGATCCGCCGCCGCGGGTGGCCACGATGATGGCCGCCACGACGACGATCAGCGCAGCGGTCGCGATCGCCGGGATGAGCGGGCCGCGGGGCAGGCGCCGGCGCGGTCCGCCGGGACCGTTGCCGCCGGGACCGCTGCCAACCGGACCCCAGCCGCCGGGGCCGCCAACCTCCGGCATGCCCCCGGGCAGCGTCGAACTCCCGTCACCGGGGGCCTGCGGCCACCCGCCGGGACCCTGCTGCGCGCCGAATCCCTGCTGCGTGCCCCAGCCCTGCTGCGGCCCGAAGCCACCGCCCGGTCCTGGCTGGCCGGGCCCTTGCGGGCCCGGTCCCTGCGGCGGGTAAGGGTTGCCGCCGTAGCCCGGCTGCGGGCCCGCGGCTGGCGGACCGTATCCGGGTGGTGGCGGCGTCGCCGGTCCGCCCGGCTGCGCGCCGTATCCCTGCGGAGAGCCGAAGCCTTGCGGGGATCCGTAGGGCGCTTGCCCGCCCTGCGGCGACTGCGGGCCGTTGGGCGGCTGGAAGCCGGGCGGCGCGGGCGGCGGTGATCCGTACGGGGCGGTCGCCGGCGCCGGAGGCAGTGCCCCCTGCTGGCCGCCGAAACCCCGCGGCGCGCCGGCCGGGTGCGGCGACTGGGGGCCGGGTGCCCAGGGAACCGGGGACTGCGGTCCCGGAACCTGCGGCGGGGCCGCGGGCTGCTCGGGAGCGTCCCAGAACCACTGTGTGTCCGACGCGGGCGCCTGGTTCGCCGTGGGCTGCGAGCCCTGTGCGGGACCCGGCTGGCCCTGCTGACCCGGCGGAGCGGGCCAGGGACGCGGGGCCCCGGACGGAGGCGGAGGGGGCGGCGGGAACATGGGCTGCACTCGCGTCACATCCGGCGAGGCTGGCGGGAGCGCGGGCCGGGCGGTGGGCGCCGACGGAGCGCCCGGCGCGGCCGGAACCGGTGGCGTGCCCGGCGCGGTCGGGGCAGGCGGCAGGGGCGCGCCCAGCACGGGCTGACCGACCGTCGGCGATGGGGCATCAGGCGACGACGACACCTCAGCGGCGCCTGTCGGCTGACCGCAGATGCCGCAGAACCGTGCTCCTGGCTGTACGGGATGCCCGCACGCCGATCCCCAGGAACCACTCAAACCAGCCACAGACTCCCTTTCAGATCTCCAGCAGGCTAATCGACGTTGGCTCGCTCGCCAACCGGAACGGCAGGATTCGGTGGCATCTTAGAGCGTGCAGCCGGCCCCCGCGCGCGCCGGATATGACACGAATGAGTAGGCGAGACCGGCGGATGGTGACGATGCTCAGCCCGGGCGGCACGGCCAGGGTTTTTCGGGAGCCGCGCCCGCCCGGTCGTCATCCGGTGGCGGGTCCGGCGAGCCGCGAGCCGGGGTGCTCACGCAGCGTGAGCGCGCAGGCGGCCAATGCCATCACGTATTGAAATCAACGCTATTACCGATATGCCGATGCGGGCGCTCGGACGCTATCCGGCAAGGCGCCGTAATAGTATCGTACCTGGCGCATAACAATCCACGCTGAAGATGGGGTGGCCGCGTGACCGACGAGGGTGTGCCGGTTCCGAAGATCGATGCGACCGTGCCGCATTCGGCGCGGATCTGGAATTACTGGCTGGGCGGGAAGGACAATTACCTGGTTGACCGGGAGGCCGGGGATAAATACCGGGAGGCATACCCGCAGATCGTTGATATCGCGCGGGCCGGCCGGTACTTCCTGGCACGGGCGGTGCGTTTCCTGGCCGAGGAGGCGGGCGTCCGGCAGTTCATTGACGTGGGGACGGGGCTGCCCGCTCCCGATAACACCCACGAGATCGCGCAGCGGGCAGTGCCGGAGTGCCGGATCGTCTACGTGGACAACGACCCGCTGGTGCTCACCCATGCGCGTGCCCTGCTTACCTCGGTGCCGGAGGGGTCATGCGATTATGTCGACGCGGACATGCGCGACCCGGAATTGATCCTGGCCGCCGCGGACCGGACACTTGACTTCACTCGGCCGGTCGCGGTGCTGTTCATCGGCGTCCTCGGCCACGTCCCCGCCTACAGTGAGTCTCGCGCCATTGTCGACGCCATGATCGGCGGGATTCCCGCGGGCAGCTATCTCGTGCTCAAGGAGAGCGTCGCCGGCCAGGCGCGCTTTAAGGCGAACGAGCAGTACGAGCAGACCGGGGCGGTGCCTTACGTGTCCCGCACCGCCGAGCAGGTCGAGGCATATTTCGCGGGACTCGATCTCGTGCCGCCGGGCGTGGTGCCGGTGGGGGACTGGCGCCCTGATCCCGGCGCGCCCACCCCCGTGCAGGTCGACAGCCTCGGCGGCGTGGGACGTAAGCGCTAACCCGCCACGTGCCGGCATCGGGCCAAACTCCGACAAGTACCGCTAAAGTCTGATGCGTGACGGGTGAATCCGCGGGTGCCTGGGCGCCGCAGCAACCGTTGGCGCCCCGACGGAATAGCGCCGGCCGGGTAATTTTCTGGGTGTTTTTCGGCTTGGCCGTGGCCGGTGTGATCGGCGCCCTGGCGGGCATCGTCGTGACCGGCCCGGATTACACCGTGCCGAGCACCTCGATGCAGCCCGTGCTCCAGCCCGGCGACCGCATCTTCGTGGCGCGCGGGCAGGACGTGCGCCGCGGCGACATCGTCGTCTTCGACATTCCCGCGGGAACCAGCGGTATCGCCGCCGGGCTGTACGTCAAGCGGCTGATTGGCCTCCCCGGCGACAAGGTCGCCTGCTGCAACGCGGCCGGCGAGGTCACCGTTAACGGCAAGGCGCTGACCGAGTCCCAGTACCTCTACCCGGGCAACGCGCCGTCCCGGACCAAGTTCTCCGTCACCCTCGGGCCGGGCGAGGTCTGGGTCATGGGCGATCACCGGAGCATCTCGCTGGACTCCCGGTACTGGCGGGGGAGCGTCCTGAAACAGGACATCGTCGGCCGGGTCTACCTGGTCGCGCACGGCGCGTCGTTCACCCGCGTCGCCACGCCCGGGACGTTCGTCGCCGACGGGCTCGCGCTCGCCGGAGGCCGGGTTACCTGGCCGCTGGTGTGCGCCATCGTGGCCGGCCTGGCGCTGGTCCTGCTGATCGTGCTCGGGATCGTCAGCCTGATCCTGCGGGCGGTCCGGGGGCGGCGCTGGCGGCGCGTGAATGCCGTGTCACTCCACCGCACGGAAAACCAGGTGCCTCCGCGCTGACCCGCGTGCTTCAGTGATGCCGTGACTAGTGAGACACCGGCTGACGCGACGGCTGACACATCAGCTGACGCGATACCACGCGGCGCCGAACTGGCGCGGCTGTTCCACGCGGAGGCGGCGGGGCCGCTCTTGGCCCGGGAACTGCCCCGGCTCCGGTACGCGGCGGCGCGGCTCGGCACCGGGTCGGACGTGCTCGGCCTGGACGACGCCCGCAGCCGTGACCACGACTGGGGATGCCGTCTCACGCTGCTGGTCGACGAACCGGACGCGGACGTCATCCCGGCGGTCAGGGGGCTGCTGGAGACGGGGCTGCCCGGGACGTTCAGGGGACTTCCGGTGAGCTTCGGCGTGACCTGGAACCCCGAGGTCGCGCACCAGGTGGAAGTGGCCACCGTGCGCGGATACGCGGCCGGGCGTCTCGGCGTGCCGGTCGACCCGGCACGCGGGCTGGCGCCGCTGGACTGGCTGGTCGTGACCGGCCAGAGCGTGCTCGAGGTGACCGCCGGGCCGGTGTTCACGGACGCGACGGCGGAACTCGGCGCGGTGCGGTCCCGGCTGCGGTGGTATCCGCCGGACGTCGAGCGGTACGTGCTCGCCGAAGGCTGGCGGCGGATCGCCGAGGAACTGCCGTTCCTCGGCCGGGCGGGGGACCGGGGCGACGAGCTCGGCGCCCGCCTGATCGCCGCGCGGCTCGCCGACACCCTGATGTACCTGGCGTTCGTCCTGTCCCGGCGCTGGATGCCGTACCGGAAGTGGCGCGGGACGGCCTTCGCCGCGCTGCCGGCCGCCCCCGGGCTGACCGGACCGCTGTCGGCCATACTGTCGGACACGTCCCCCGGGCCGGGGAACGAGCCGGGCTGGCGACGGCGCGAGAACGCGATCGCGGCGGCCGCCGAAGTGCTCCTGGATCTGCAACGATCCAGGAAGCTCCCCGTTCCGCCCACGGCGACGGTCCCGTTCTTCGACCGGCCGTACCGGGTCGTTCCCGGCGAGATGGTGACTGGACTGCGCGCGGGGATCACCGATTCCGAGGTCGCGCGGCTGCCGGCCGGCGTCGGCGCGGCGGAGCAGTGGGCCGACGCGCACACGATCCTGTCCAGCCCGGGACGCCGGGCGGCGCTCCGGGCGGCTTACCAGGCGATGGCGGACTTACGCCCTTTCCTCGCTGGCGAGGGCGATCCAGTTGCCGTCCGGGTCGGTGACGTAGGCGCGCCGGTGGCCGGAGAAGTGGCTCTCCGGCTCCTTGAGCACCCGGGCGCCGGCGGCGCGCAGCGCCGCGACGGCCGCGTCGGTGTCGTCGCAGAATACGGTGAGCTCCAGCGGGTTCCCGCGGGTGGGGGCGAGGCCCTCGGCGGCCGCGGCGCCGAGGCTGCTGAGGGCGATGACGGTGTCGCCGAGCTTCAGCTCGACGTGCTGGGCGGGCCCTTCCGCCGGGTGCCGGAAGCTCTGCGTGCCGCCGAGGAGGTCGCGGTAGAACGCGACCGCGCGGTCGACGTCGGCGACGTACAGGTGCGGCATGAGAGACAGGACGGTCATAATCGTTTTCCTTGCTCGCGGTGCTGTTCTAGGTGGCGTGCGAAGGCGGCGAGCGGCTCCCCGCCCTTGGCCCCGAGGACACGGCGCATGCGCTCGGCCTCCGGGCCGTAACGCTCGATGTGCCGGTGGCAGAGGTCGACGCGGGTGACGCCGTCCTCTTCCGGCGTGAAGGTGACCGCTATCTCCGAGCCGCGGGCCGGGTCGGGCTCGTAGGTCCACTGGGGGCCGACCTGCCAGGTGAGCAGGATCCGGTGCGGGGGCTGCCAGGCCAGCACGGTGCCCCAGTCGGTCTCGGTCCCGTCGGCGCCGCGCTCGTACCAGCGGCCGCCCTGGTACGGCTCGAGGATGACCTCGCTCCCGTGCGGCTCGGCGAGGTGGTGGGTGTCCACGGGCCACCACGCCTGGCCGGCGAAGACGTCGAACGCCACCGCCAGCGGGGCGCGCACGCGCACGGTCTTGTTGACGGTGATCTCCCGTTCGGCGGTCATGCCCGTCTCCTTCGCCAGTGCCCTCGCGCTCGCCTCGGCGGCGTCGCGGAAGGCGCCGAGGGAATGCTCCCAGTACCAGTCGAGATGATCCCGGAGCCGGCGCATGGCGTCCGGGTCGAGCCGGTAGACCCTGCGGTTCCCGGCGGCGCGGTCGGTGACGATCCCGGCGTTCTTGAGCACGCGCAGGTGCATCGACACGGCGGTGCGACCGACCGGCATGCTCGCGGCGATCCCGCCGACGTCGAGCGGCCCGGCTGCCAGCCGCCCGATGATCCGCCTCCTGGTCGGATCACCGAGCGCATCTAGCGCGGAATCTATGTCAATGCTCACTGACCGTCAGCCTACGGAGTCATAGGCCCGCGGTCAAGAATTCTTAAGCATTTCTTAAAATGCGCCCGCTAATTTTTTGGCGCCGGTTCGTGTCAGGTGCGCCCCCGGTGTGATTACCTCGGAATAACGCTGCTAACGCGGAACGGGGAAACGGCAAGGAGGACAAAGTGACTACTGCGAGCCAGACGCGTTCCCGGTCCCCGGCCAGGGTGATTACCGTGGCCGTCCTCGTCATAATCGCCATCCTCGCGATTGTCGCCGGTGTCCTGTACCTCACGGAGCCGGCTAAATCGCTGCCCAGCGTCCTGGGCACCATCACGTCGCCGGCGTCGCGCGCCGACGGGCATCGTGACGCGCGCGGCGGGGTCTCCCTCGCCGTTGGCGTGATCTTGCTGGTGGCGGCCATCTTCATCGGACGGGGAGGCCGGGCGGCCGCGAGGTAATAAACTTGGCCGTGATCGAACGGGCGGCCGGGCAATCCGTATCCGGGCGGGGGACGTGAGCCCGCCCCGGACGGTGCATGTTGAGCATTGCATGGGCACCGTCTTCAGCATCGATATCCGCGATCCTGGTGACTGGGCCCGTCCGGTCCGGGACGTGATCGCGTGGCTGCACGGCGTCGACGCGGTCTTCAGCACGTACAAGGACGGCAGCGACATCTCCCGCATCGGCCGCGGCGAGCTGACCGCGGGCGAGGCCGACCCGCGCGTCCCCGAGGTCCTGGCGCTGTGCGAACGGGCGCAAAAGGACACGAACGGCTTCTTCACCGCGCGCTGGCGGGGCGCCGCGGCCGCGGCGGCAGGCGCGCCCGCCGTCGTGGACCCGACTGGCATCGTCAAGGGCTGGGCGATCGAGCGCGCCAGCGGGATCCTGCGCGGGCACGGCAGCCGCGACCACTGTGTCAACGGCGGCGGCGACGTCCAGCTCGCCGGCGAGGCCTCGCCCGGCGCGCAGTGGCACGTCGGCATCAGCGACCCGCGTGATCCCTCCCGCCTCGTGGCCGTCGTCGCTGGCCGGGACATCGCGGTCGCGACCTCCGGCGTCGCCGAGCGCGGCGATCACATCGTCGACCCCCGCACCGGCAGGCCGCCCGACCGCCTGCTGCCCGGCAGCCTGGTGTCCGCCACGATCACCGGCCCGAGCCTGACTCTCGCCGACGCCTACGCGACCGCGGCCTTCGCGATGGGCCCGGCCGCGCTGGACTGGGTGCGCGCCATGCCCGGCTACGAGGCGCTGCTCGTCACGCGTGACGGGACCCTCACCAGTACCCCCGGATTCCCAAGCCCGCGCGGATAACGGCGCGCGCAGCGGCTCTGCGAGAATGGGTACATGGCACTGAAGATCGGTTACAAGGCGTCCGCGGAGCAGTTCGCGCCCCGCGACCTGGTGGAGTACGCCGTCCTCGCGGAGCAGCAGGGACTGGACAGCGTCTGGATCAGCGACCACTTCCAGCCGTGGCGGCACGAGGGGGGCCACGCGCCCTTCTCGCTGTCCTGGCTGAGCGCCGTCGGCGAGCGCACCGAGCGCGTGGTGCTGGGCACAAGCGTGCTGACCGCGACCTTCCGCTACAACCCGGCCGTCGTGGCGCACGCGTTCGGCACCCTCGGGGTGCTGTACCCCGAGCGGGTCGTGCTCGGCATCGGCAGCGGCGAGGCCCTCAACGAGGTCTCCGTCGCGCGCATCCAATGGCCCGACTTCAAGGAGCGGTTCGCGCGGCTGCGCGAGGCCGTGGACCTGATGCGCCAGCTGTGGACCGAGGACCGCGTGACCTTCGAGGGACAGTACTACCAGACCACCGACGCGACGGTGTACGACAGGCCCGAGGGCGGTGTGCCCATCTACATCGCGGCCGGCGGCCCGGTGATGGCACGGTACGTGGGCCGCAAGGGCGACGGGTTCATCTGCACCAGCGGCAAGGGCATGGAACTCTACACCGACAAGCTCATCCCGGCGCTCGCCGAGGGCGCGGAGCAGGCGGGCCGAAACGTCGCCGACATCGACAAGATGATCGAGATCAAGCTGTCCTACGACCCCGATCCCGACCTCGCCCTGGAGAACACCCGCTTCTGGGCGCCGCTCTCGCTCACCCCGGAGCAGAAGGCCGGCTTCGAGGACCCGGTCGAGATGGAGAAGGCCGCCGACGCGCTGCCCATCGAGGAGGTGGCGCGTCGCTGGATCGTCGCGTCCACCCCGGAAGACGCCATCGAGCAGATCAAGCCGTATGTCGAGGCGGGCTTTGACCACCTCGTGTTCCACGGGCCGGGGCACGACCAGGACCGCTTCCTGAAGACGTTCACCGAGCAGGTCGTCCCGGGCCTGCGGGCGCTCGGCGAATAGCCTATTCGGTGGTTTTGTGGATTGCTTTGTACAGCCGGCTGTACAAAGCAATCCACGAGCGTCCCCGCGGCGCGAAGTGGCCCGGTTCTCGTGCGCGACCATGCGCTGATCAGTCACTCTATGTACATGAATGCGGACAGCGAGCCGTCCTGGCCCTGGGATGTCCTGGTGCGGGCGCAGGCTGGAATCGTGACGCATGCCCAGGCCCGGCGGGCTGGGTTCACGGAGCGGCAGATCAGCTACCGCCTGAGTACGGGAAAGTGGCGGCGGCTGCACCGCGGCGTCTACGCGACCTTCACCGGCGACGTGCCGCGGCGGGCACGGTTGTGGGCCGCCGTCCTGTGGGCGGGGAAAGGCGCCATACTGAGCCACGAGACCGCGCTGGAGGCCGAGGATCTTCTCGGCCGGCCGAGCCGGGAAATCCACGTCACGGTCCCGCGTGACCGCCGTCCCGCCCAGGGCAAGCCGATGCCGGGGGTTATCGTCCACCGTTCCGACCTCGCGTACTCCTGGACGATGGCGCCGGCGAAGCTGCCCCGGACCCCGGTCGAGGAGACGGTCATCGACCTCGCCGCGGCCGCCCGCACCTTCGACGACGCCTACTCCTGGGTGTCGCGGGCGTTCACCGACTGGCACGTCCGCGCGTACGAGCTGCGACGGGCGCTGGCCCGGCGGGAGAGGTTTCCCCGCCGCGCCTGGCTCCTGGACGCGATCGACGACGCGGCCGACGGCGTCCATTTCCGGATCGAACTGCGCTACGTCCGCGACGTGGAACGCGCGCACGGCCTGCCGGAGGGCACACGTCAGGCACGGCGGACCATCGGCGGCGCGACGCATCGCAAGGACACCCTGTACGAGCGGTACGGGATCGCCGTGGAGCTCGACGGGATCACCTACCACCGGAACCGGAGGCGCCAAGACCAGCGGCGCGACAACGTCAACCTGGCCGTCGACGACATCCGCACCTTCCGCTTCGACCTGGTCGCCGTCACCGCAGAAGCCTGCGCGACCGCCGCGCTGGTCGCCGCCGCCCTCCGCCGGAACGGCTGGACGGGCAAACCGCGCCCGTGCCGCGAGCCTGGTTGTGTCATCCGGCGCGATTCCTGACTTTCGTGGATTGCTCTATACAGCGGGCTGTATAGAGCAATCCACACAACGGCTGCGGTGGCCCGTTACCCGTCCAGCCGCGCGATCAGGGCGGCGGGGGCGACGGCCCGGTAGGCGTCCTCGCACAGCTCGGCGATCTCGGCCCAGTCCACGGGGGAGGCGTCGAGCCGCACGCCGACCCAGCCGCGGCCGCCGACGTACGGGGGCCGGAAGAACCGGTCGGGCGCCTCGGCGATCAGCGACGCCTGCGCGCCGGCCGGCGCCGCGCACCACAGGTGCGGGAAGCGGTGGTCATGGTGCCCGTCCGGCCAGAGCATGACGAACTGCTTCTTGTCCCGGATGTAGAACGCGGGCGAGCCGTGGCTCGGCCGCTCGGTCGCCTCGGGCAGCCGCAGGCAGATCTGCCGAACCTTCCCCATCACGTCGATGCTGCTCACCCGCTTCACGTTAGCGCAGCTCGTGGCAGAGAAGTCTAATGATTTCACTAATAACTTCGGTACCGTGCACGAGGAACGCACGCATAAACGAAGCTCTGCGCGAACACTGAACTTACCCGGCATACATGGCATCGCATGATCATCCGGTCCTATGGTGGCAAGAATGAACATCCAACGAAGCCCAGGCGAAGGCTCGATCAGGGTGGCCATGAACGGCGTCACCGGGCGGATGGGCTACAACCAGCACCTGGTGAGGTCGGTGCTCGCGATCAACGCCGACGGCGGGGTCGCGTTGTCGGACGGCCGCAAGATCAGGCTGGAGCCTGTCCTCGTCGGGCGCAGCGAGGCCAAGCTCGCCGAGATCGCGAAGCGCCACGGCATCGCCGCGTGGACCACGAGCCTCGACGACGCCCTGGACGCCACGGCGGACGGCGGCATCTACTTCGACGCGCAGGTGACGGGCGCCCGCTACGCGGCCGTTACGAAAGCTATCGGAAAAGGTGCGCACGTCTACGTCGAGAAGCCGGTCGCCGGTACCAGCGGGGAAGCCGCCGGGCTGGCGGACGCGGCGGCGCGGGCAGGCGTGCGGGCCGGGGTCGTGCAGGACAAGCTTTTCCTGCCCGGCATCAGGGCGCTGAAGTCCCTGGTCGACGGCGGCTTCTTCGGCCGGATCCTGTCCGTGCGCGGCGAGTTCGGCTACTGGGTGTTCGAAGGCGACTGGCGTTCCCCGCAGCGGCCCTCCTGGAATTACCGCAAGGAGGACGGCGGCGGCATCGTGCTCGACATGTTCCCGCACTGGACGTACGTCCTGGAGGGCCTCTTCGGGCGTGTCGAGGCGGTGACCGCGAAGGCGGTCACGCACATCCCGCGCCGCTGGGACGAGCAGGGCGAGGCGTACGCGGCCACCGCCGACGACGCCGCTTACGCGATCTTCGAGCTGGCCGGCGGCGTCATCACCGCGATGAACTCCTCCTGGTGCACGCGCGTCCACCGCGGCGAGCTCCTCGAGTTGCACGTCGACGGCACCGAGGGCAGCGCGGTCGCCGGCCTGCGCGATTGCGTGGCCCAGCACCGGGGCGTCTCGCCGCGACCCGTCTGGAACCCCGATATCCCCAGTGATCACCGGTTTCCCGGGCAGTGGCAGCCGGCTCCACTCGACGGGGAGCCCGGCAACGCGTTCCGGCTGGAATGGGAGATGTTCGTCCGGCACGTCATGGAAGACGCTCCCTTCCCCCACGACCTCTACTCCGGGGCGCGCGGCGTCCGCGTGGCCGAGCTGGGCATGCGGTCCTCCGCCGAGGGGCGACGAATGGAGGTCCCGTCCTTATGCAGATCACCCTTCCCGCCGACGACGGCGCGGTCCAGCCCTACACGCTCAGCGTGCCGACCCCCTGGGCCCCGCCCGACACACCGCCGCAGTCCCGTATCGCCTACGCGGCCGCGCACGTGGTCGCCGACCCCCTGGCCGACCCGGCGGCGCCCGCCGCGTCGCTGGACTGGGACGCGACGCTGCGGCTGCGCAGGCACCTGTGGACCTACGGGATGCGGGTCGCCGAGGCGATGGACACGGCGCAGCGCAACGTGGGCCTGGACTGGCCCGCCGCCCGCGAGCTGACGGCGCGCACGGCCGACGCGGCGCACGACTTCGGTGACCCGGCCGAGCTCGTGGCGGCCGGCGTCGGCACCGACCACGCGCGGGACGCCGCCGACCTGGACGCGGTCATCGCCGCCTACCGGCAGCAGCTCGAGGCCGTCCGCGCCACGGGCGCCGGGGTGGTGCTGATGGCGAGCCGGGAGCTCGCCGCGCTCGCCCGGGGCGCCGAGGACTACCTCAAGGTGTACGGGGAAGTGCTCGCCCAGGCCGACCGGCCGGTGATCCTGCACTGGCTGGGGGAGCGGTTCGACCCGCACCTGGCGGGCTACTGGGGCTCGCGGGACCCCTGGCAGGCGTCGGAGTCCCTGCTCCAGCTGACGCGGGAGAACGTCGGCCGGATCGACGGCATCAAGGTCTCGCTGCTCGACCCGCAGCACGAGATCGCCTTGCGCAACGCGCTGCCGGCCGGGGTCCGTCTGTACACCGGCGACGACTTCAACTACCCGTCGCTGATCGCGTCCGGCAGCGACGCGCTGCTCGGCATCTTCGACGCGATCGCGCCGGCGGCGGCCACCGCGCTGGCGGCGCTCGACGCCGGTGACAAGCTGCGGTACGAGGAGATCTTCACGCCGACGGTGTCGCTGGCCCGGAAGATCTTCGAGGCGCCCACCTATCACTACAAGACGGGGCTGGCGTTCCTGTCGTGGCTGACCGGGCACCAGGACGCGTTCGTGATGGTGCGCGGCGCCCAGGCCGCGCGGTCGCTGCCGCACCTGGCCGAGGTCTTCCGCCTGGCGGACTACGCGGGGCTGCTCCCGGACCCGGAACTCGCCGTCCGCCGCATGACCGCCCTCCTCGCCCAGTACGGGATCACCTCATGACGGCGGGCTCGCGGCGGCTGCCTCTCCGCCCGCCCGGCCCCGCCCGCCCGGCCCCGCCCGCCCGGCCCCGCCGCTCGGCCCCGCCCGCTCGGCCCCGCCGCTCGGCCCCGCCCGCCCGGCGCCGCCCGCCCGGCCCCGCCGCTCGGCGCCGAAAGGTGCTCGATGTCCCATCGCCCCCCATCCGGTAGGCGCTCAATGTCACATCCTTACCGTCGCCTGGCGGCCGCCGGGTGCTCGATGTCCCATCGCCTCCCTTCCTATGACGCTCGATGTCACGTTGGCTCCCTTCTTGGGGGCACGATGAGCCATCCAGCGCACTTGGAAGGCGGGCGGCGTGACATCCAGTTCGGCTGGGCACGAGGAAACGGGGTGACCGGGTGCGACGCGACGACGTGGTGAGCGACGACGTGGTGAGCGCGGATGGCCTGCGGCGGCTGTCGCTGAACCAGTGGACGGTGCGGAACTGGAGCGTGCGGGAGGCCGTGGACGGATGCGCCCGCCACGGGATTGAGTCGATCGGGCTGTGGCGCGAGCACGTCGCGGACTTCGGGCTCGCGGAGACCGCACGGCTGGTCGGCGACGCCGGGATCCGGGTCTCGTCGCTCTGCCGGGGCGGGTTCTTCAGCCGCCCCGGCTGGCAGGCCGTCAACCGCACCGCCGTCGACGAGGCGGCGGTCCTCGGCGCGGAATGCCTCGTGCTCGTGCCCGGCGGCCTGCCGGACGCCAACGGTAGCGTGGAAACTGATAACAGCAAGATGCTGCCGCAGGCGCGGGAGCGGGTCGCGGAGGCGCTCGAGGTGCTCGTGCCCTACGCCCGCGAACGGGGCGTGCGGCTCGCCATCGAGCCGATGCACCCGATGTACTGCGCCGACCGGGGGGTCGTGTCGACGCTGAAGCAGGCTCTCGACCTGGCGGCGCCGCATCCGGCGGCGTCGGTCGGGGTGGTCGTCGACACCTTCCACCTGTGGTGGGACCCCGAGGTCACCGGGCAGATCGCGCGCGCAGGGCGCGCGGGCCGGATCGCCAGCTTCCAGGTCAGCGACTTCCTCCGCCCGCTGCCCGCCGATGTGCTGCTCGGCCGGGCCGTCATGGGCGACGGTGTCATCGACTTCGGGCCCATGTGCCGCGCCGTCGCCGACGCCGGGTACGGGGGAGACGTCGAGGTCGAGATCTTCAACGCCGACGTGTGGGCCGCCGATCCCGACGACGTCCTCGCGCGCGTCCGGGCACGGTACGCCGACCTCATTGCCGGACACCTATCACCAGGCGATCGCTAATAGTGAATTAGCATCACCGTTCAGGTTTGGCACGACCAGCACGCCTGTCACCGCGTGTCCGCCTGCTCATTGGCCGTAATCTCTATCACTTCGTATCTTGTCGTCGCGCGATTAAGTGATTAGGCTTTAGAGCAAAGTTTCGGATAGTTTTCCGAAACTTGCCCGACGGGTGAGCGAAGGAGACCACCATGCTCTTCAGCCGTGTTGCGCGGGGCGGACGGGCTGCGCGGGGCCGCGGACGGAAGACCGCGGCCGGGGCGCTGGCGGCCCTGACCGTTACCGCCGTCCTGGCGGGGTGCGGGGGCGCGTCGAGCTCGAGTCCCGGCGCGGCCGCGACCGCCACCAGCGAGGCGGACTTGTCCGGCCAGACGCTGACCGTCTACACGCAGGCACCGTACGGCACCCAGCTCGAGCAGTACGAGCAGTACTACGACTACATCGCCAGCGCGTTTCACGCCGCGACCGGCTCGACGATCAAGTGGGACTACTCCTCCAGCGCGGTGTCCCTGTCCCAGGAGCTCGAGCAGGCGGCCGCCTCCGGCAGCGGCCCGGACGTATGGAGCATCGGCTCGTCGTTCAACGGCACCGCCACCGCGCTGAACGAGTTCTACACGATCCCGCCGTCGGACTGGAGCGCCTTCGGCGGCCAGTCGTCCTTCGTGTCCAAGATGCTCACCATGTCCGGCCCGAACAACAACGCCGACATCGGCGTCCCGTTCGAGTCAATCCCGTTCGTGCTCGCCTACAACAAGTCGCTGTTCGCTCGGGCCGGCATCAAGTCGCCGCCCGCGACCTGGACGCAGTTCGTCAGCGACGGAGAGGCCATCCAGCGGGCCGACCCGTCCGCCAACGGCGCGAGCTTCTCGCCGGAGAGCCCGTACGGGCCGTGGTGGCCGGTCTGGACTTACATGAAGCAGCTCGGCGGCGACTTCCTGAACGGCTCGGGCACCACCGCCACGCTCACGTCGGCGCAGGTGGAAGACGCCATCCAGTTCTACTTCGCGCTCGAGGACACGTATCACATAATCCCCAAGGCCGAGCTGACCTGGCAGAACGCGCAGGAGACAGCCGAGTTCCTCGGGGGCAAGACCGGCATGATGATGGACGCCGCCTACAGCCTGACCCAGGAGGCCGCGGGCACGGCGGTCGCCGGCGACGTCGGGTTCGCGTCGATGCCGACCGTCCCCTACGGCATGACCTCGCTGCCGTCCGGCGGGCAGCCGGCCGAGAGCTTCGTGTCCGGCAACTACTATGACGTCGCGAAGTACTACGGCAACCTGCCGCTCGCGCTGAAGTTCATCCAGGTGAGCACCACGCCCGCCGCGCAGCTCGAGCAGTTCAAGATCATGGGCTGGATGCCGGTCACCGCGGCCGGGGTGCGCGAAGTGGAGAAGGCCTACCCGGCGACGGTCCCGTTCATCAAGGGAGAGCAGGACTCGCTGCCGACCGACTACACCGCCGCGTGGAGCTACATCGAGACCGGCGTCCTGGCTGTGATCGGGCACGAGGCCCAGCAGCTCGCCGGCGGGACGCCGTACAGCACCTCGTACGTGGACAGCCAGCTGACGAATGAGAACGCCGTGGTGCAGGGCCACCTCGGCAGCAACTCGTGAGCATCGCCGTCCGGCGGCGGGACAGCCACGGTCCCGGGGCCGGGGATCCCGGGGCGGGACCGGTGGGCAGACATCGCGCCCGCCGCGCCAGGCGCGAGCCCGCGGTCTGGCTGGTCGCGCCGGGCACGCTGTTCTTCGTCATCATCGTCGGGATACCGCTCGTCATCGTCGTGTGGACGAGCGTCCTGAACATCGGCCTGTCCAACATCGCGCACTGGGCCGCGGCCCCGTTCGACGGGCTCGGCAACTACTCGCAGGCGCTCACCGGGCCGAACGTGCTCGGCGTGTCCGCGCTGTCCTCGGTCGTGATCAGCCTGGAGTTCGCGCTGTACGCCAGCGTCATCTCCACGCCGATCGCGTTCTTCGCGGCCTTGTCCGTCTACCACCGGTTCCGCGGCCGGGCGCTGCTGCGGTCGGTCTACCTGGTGCCGTACGTCATCCCCGGGTTCGTGATCGCGCTGCTGGCGCAGATCGCGTTCCTCAACACGTACGGGCCGGTCGACAAGCTGCTCGCGGCGCTGCACCTCGCCTCGGTCAACACCTACTGGCTGATCGGCGGCGGCAACTCGTTCTGGGCGATGACGTTCACCGAGATCTGGGAAGTCTGGCCGTTCATGTACCTGCTGCTGCTCGCCGGGCTGCAGGGCATTCCCCGCGACCAGCTGGAGGCCGCCACGGTTGACGGCGCGGGCTGGTGGGCGCGCCTGCGACTCATCGTGATCCCGCAGCTGCGCGGCATCTACGCGCTGGCCTTCGGCCTGTCCACGCTCTATCACTTCGGCAACTTCACGTTGCCGTTCATCCTGTTCGGCAACACGCCGCCGGCGTCGGTGGACACGCTGCCGCTGAACATCTACTACCGGGCCTTCCGCGGCTTCGACTTCGGCCAGGCGTCCGCGACCGCGGTCTTCAACATCCTCATCCTGGCCGTGCCCGCGGCGGTCTACCTCTGGCTGGCGCACGCCGCCCGGCTCCGCGCGGCCGGCGGGGCGGCCGCCGCCAGAGCTCAAGGGAGGACGGCATGAGCAAGCGGCATTCTCCGGACCGGCTGCTGCCCCCGCTGGTCTCCCGGGCGGGCACGGCCGTGCTGTGCGTGTTCATCGCCGTGCCGGTCCTGTACCTGATCGAGCTCGCGCTCAGCCCCAACACCACGGTGGCGCTGGGCGGGAACGGCCTGTCGCACCTGACCCTGGCGAACTTCGCCAGCATGTGGTCGGCCGCGCCAGTCGCCCGTGGCCTGGTCAACAGCGTGATCATCGCCGGGATCGCCGCGGCCCTGGCCGTCATCCTCGGGGCGGCCGCCGCCTACCCGCTCGCGCGGCTGAGCTTCCGCGCCCGCAAGCCCGTGCTGTACTCGCTGCTCGGCAGCCAGACCGTCCCCGGCCTGGCGCTGCTGCTGCCGCTGTACATCATGCTGGCGGGCATCCAGGCGTTCCTCGGCATCCACCTGATCGACAGCTACCCGGCGATTATCGCCGTCTACATGACGTTCGGGCTGCCGCTGGCCACGGTGATCTGCTTCGTCTACCTGCGGGGCATGCCGCGGGACCTGGAGGAGGCGGCGCTCGTCGACGGCTGCACCCGGACGGGCGCGCTGCGCCGCGTGCTAGTGCCGCTAATGGCCCCGGCGATGGTCGTGAGCCTGGTTTTCGCGTTCCTGGTCGGCTGGAACGACGTCCTGTTCGCCAGCGCGCTCACCGACAGCGGCACGCAGACGATCGCGATCACGCTGCAGCAGTTCGGGCTGGCGCAGAGCGAGACGTTCGGCGCGGCGCCGCTGTACGGGGACCTGATGGCCGCCGCCCTGATCAGCTCCGTCCCGGTCGTCGTCCTGTACCTGGCCTTCCAGCGCTACCTGGTGCACGGCCTCGCGGCGGGGGCGCTGAGCGGGACGTGAGGCAGTCACCCGGGACGTGACGGGAAATGCCTTCGGCTCACTTCAGGCCGTAGCAGGCGCGGGCGGTGCCACCCAGGAGGGCGGCGCGCTCGACAGGCGTGAGCCCGTCGGCGACCCGGGCTAGCTCGGCCCAGACCCGCTGGTAGCCGCCGTGAAGTTCGGCCACCGGCCAGTCGCTGCCCGCCATCAGGCGCTCGGCGCCGAACAGCTCGAGCGCGTACTCGGCGAACGGGCGGATGTCGGCGGCGGTCCAGGCCGGATCGGGCGGGTACAGCCCGGACAACTTGGCGCACACCATGGGGTTCGCCGCGGCGGCGCGCAGGAGCGAGCGCCACGGCTCCCAGTCGCCGGCGCCGAGCGGCGGGTGGGCGAGGTGGTCCAGGACCATCCGCAGGCCCGGGTACTTCGCGGACAGGACCGGGACGTGCTCGAGGTGCCGGGGCAGCACGGCCACCACGTCGAACGGGATGCCCCGCTGCTCAAGGAGCGCGAGCCCCTCGCCGACCTCCGGGCGCAGCAGCCAGTCCGGGTCGGGCTGATCGTGTATGAGGGTGCGGACGCCGGCCAGCTTCGGGCGGGCGGCGAGGCCGTCGAGCGCGGCGGCGGCCTCTTCGGGCCGGTCGAGCGGCACCCAGGCGACCACGCCCGCGATCTCGTCGTGCGCGTCCGCGACGGCGAACATCGCGGCGGTGTCGGCCGCGTCATCGTCGGCCTGCACGAGGACCGCGCGGTCCACGCCCGCCGCCGCCGCGCGGGCCCTGAATTCAGCGAACCCGAACGTCCGGTCGATGGCCTCGTTCCCCGGGCGCCGCAGCCATTCGTAACCGTGTCCCCGGACATCCCACAGATGCAGGTGCGCGTCGATCACCATGAACACACCTTCTCACGGCGAACCGCCCCAGCCACCCCTGTTCCGCCCCGCACGCGGGCCTCGTGCCCAGCCTCCAGGCCCTCCGAAGAGGTGGATGTCACGTTGCCTCCCTTCCGGGCCCGTCCGGGGGTGCTGGATGTGACGTTGTCCGCCTTCCGGGCCCGTCCGGAGGTGCTGGATGTGACGTTGTCCGCCTTCCGGGCCCGTCCGGGGGTGCTGGATGTGACGTTGTCCGCCTTCCGGGCCCGTCCGGGGGTGCTGGATGTGACGTTGTCCGCCTTCCTATGGGGCTGGATGTCACGTTGCTTCCCTTCTTAGGAGGTCGGAGTGACATAGAGCGCCCTAGGAAGGTCGCCGATGTGACATCGAGCCACCGGCAGCCACCGGCAGCCACCGGCAGCCCCCGGCAGCCCGGCAGCCCCGGCAGCCGGCAGCCCCGGCAGCCCGG
>Ga0210389_10000091_pt1 | contig 88916 bp, 76 predicted proteins | sample IncBWH28OmetaG_FD_160127 | JGI IMG/M metagenome (GOLD analysis project Ga0210389, IMG submission 160127) | Forest soil microbial communities from Barre Woods Harvard Forest LTER site, Petersham, Massachusetts, United States - Inc-BW-H-28-O ...
ACCTGGGAATCAACATCGTAAGAGGCGCTATGACGAATGCCGCGAAAGCGATCGCCGGCGGTCTTCAAGTGCGCTTCCAGCACTGCGCTCACGGCGGCGCCGGCGGTCAGATCGGCGTGGCCAACGATGCCGGCGCAGGCTCGGATCGGGCCATACGTGCCGCTCGCGCACATCGCCGCCACGCCGTTCACGAATTCGGTTTCGCCGACCGGCTTGAAGCCTTCAGGCCCGTCGGCACGGTACATCGCGCCGCATTGGACGAAAACCGTCGCGCGAATGTTGTGTCCGGTATTGAGGTCCGCCAGCAATTCGGGCAGCAAGTAGCGCATCGCGCGACGCACGACGGTCGTGAAGCCGTGCTCCGGCGTGGGCCGCCCGGCCAACAGCGACGCCGGCCAATCCCATAGATGGTGATGCGGATCGATGATGGGCAGGTCCGGTTCCAGGATGGTCTCGCGAGGTGCCGTATTCGTCATGCGTCTCTCCGGTGCAGCGGAATATTTTGCACGATTTTTACATGCCGGACGGCAAATTCTCCCCTGTTTTTCGCTCGGCACCGCTAATTTGCGAGGATGGACTTCGTATATGCCGCCGCGATTGTCGCTTTCTTGTTGCTCACGATTGGGCTGGTCGCCGGCTGTGCCGCGCTGGAGAAGAAAAAGTGACCTGGGCCTACATCTTAAGCGGCCTGGTGTCGATCGGCTTGCTCGTGTATCTCGTGGTTGCGTTGATTCGCGCCGAGGATCTCTAAGGTGAGCGGTCAAGCCTGGTTCGCGCTGGCCCTGTTCGTGGCCGTGCTCATCGCGATTGCCTATCCGCTGGCGATCTACATGGCGCGCATCGGCGAGGCCACGGATAGCGGCTATACACCCATCAAAGGCTTGGTCGGCAATGTAGAGCGGTTCATCTACCGGGTCGCCGGAATCGATGTTGCAGAGGACATGGCGTGGACTCGCTACGCGATCGCTGTGTTGCTGTTCAATGCGCTGGGCGCTCTGGCGGTGTACTTGCTGCAGCGGACGCAGCTGTGGCTGCCCTTGAATCCCCAGGCGTTTGCCAACGTGTCCGCCGATTCGTCTTTCAACACGGCCGTCAGCTTCGCAACCAACACCAATTGGCAGGGATATTCCGGCGAAGCGACCATGAGCTATCTGACGCAGATGCTCGCGCTCGCCGTGCAGAACTTTCTATCCGCTGCGACGGGAATATCAGTGGCCTTTGCGTTGATTCGCGGCTTCGCGCGCCGCTCGGCCCAGGGAATCGGAAATTTCTGGGTCGATCTGACCCGCAGCACCCTCTATATCTTGCTGCCCCTGTCCTTCTGCCTGGGTGTGTTCTTCGTTTCCCAGGGGGTCATTCAAAATTTCGATTCGTACAAGACCGCGACGACTTTGGAGAGCCTGACCTACGAGAATCCAAAGCTCGACGCCTCGGGTCAGCCGCTCAAAGACGACAAGGGCGCGCCGGTCACCGAAACCCTGACGGCTCACACCCAGACGATCCCGATGGGGCCGGTTGCCTCACAAGAAGCGATCAAGATGCTGGGGACGAACGGCGGCGGATTCTTCAACGCCAATTCCGCGCACCCTTTCGAGAACCCCACGCCGCTCACGAATTTCGTGCAGATGCTGTCGATATTCTTGCTGCCGACGGCACTGTGTTTCGTATTCGGCCGAATGGTGGGCGACACGCGCCAGGGCTGGGCTGTCTTGAGTGCCATGACGATTATTTTTGTCTTCATGGCGGTCATTGCCATCTCCGCCGAGCAGCAGGGCAACCCGCTCATCGCACACCTCGGCGTCGACCAATCGGCCAGCGCGACGCAAGCCGGCGGCAACATGGAGGGCAAGGAGACCCGCTTCGGCATCGTCGCATCGGCGCTGTTCGCCACCATCACCACCGCGGCCTCGTGCGGAGCGGTCAACGCCGCGCATGATTCACTGACGCCGCTGGGCGGCCTGGTTCCAATGTGGTTGATCCAGTTGGGAGAGGTGGTCTTCGGCGGTGTCGGCAGCGGACTGTACGGCATGCTGATCTTCGCCATCATGGCGGTGTTCATCGCCGGGCTGATGATCGGCCGCACGCCGGAATATATCGGCAAAAAAATCCAGTCATTCGAGATGAAGATGACTTCCATCGTGATTTTGGTCACGCCGTTTCTGGTGTTGGTCGGCACTGCGGCGGCCGTGACCCTCGAGCAGGGCAAGGCCGGCATCTTCAACCCCGGCGCCCACGGGTTTTCGGAAATTCTCTATGCGCTTTCGTCCGCGGCGAACAACAACGGCAGCGCCTTTGCGGGCTTGTCGGCCAACACGCCTTTCTATAATTCGCTGTTGGCGTTGGTCATGTGGTTCGGCCGCTTCGCCTTCATCGTGCCTGTGCTCGCCATCGCAGGTTCGCTGGCGAAGAAGAAGCGCATCGAGGCAACGGCGGGCACCTTGCCGACCCATGGGGCGCTATTTGTCGCGCTGTTGATAGGCACCGTGGTTTTGGTAGGCGCGCTGACTTATGTGCCCGCGCTCGCATTGGGTCCGGCCATCGAGCAGTTGCAAATGTTCGCGGCACATTAGGCGGCGCGGCGGAGATCTCCCAGCATGGTTAGGCCATCACTAAAATTATTCGACCGAGGATTGCTTGCGCCAGCGCTGCTGGAATCATTGCGCAAACTGTCGCCACGGGTTCAATTGCGCAATCCGGTCATGTTCGTCGTGTACGTCGGCAGCATTCTGACCAGCATTCTGTTCTTGCAGGCGCTTCGCGGCATGGGCGAGGCGCCGCCCCTGTTCATTCTTGCCATCTCGATATGGCTGTGGTTCACGGTGCTGTTTGCCAATTTTGCCGAGGCGCTCGCAGAGGGGCGCAGCAAGGCGCAAGCCGAGTCGCTGCGCGGACTCAAGCAATCCATCAGCGCCAAGAAAATAAAAGTGCCGAAGCGGGGCGCGGACTGGGTTGCAACACCGGCACCGTCGCTGCGCAAGGGCGATTTGTTCCTGGTGGAAGCCGGCGATGTCATCGCCGCGGACGGCACCGTCGTCGACGGCGTCGCGTCCGTGGACGAGAGCGCCATCACGGGCGAGTCGGCGCCCGTAGTGCGCGAGTCGGGCGGCGACTTCTCCGCTGTCACCGGCGGCACGCGGGTGCTGTCGGACTGGCTCATCGTGCGGGTCGCGGTGAATCCCGGCGAGGCGTTCATCGATCGCATGATCGCCATGGTGGAAGGCGCGAAACGGCAAAAGACGCCCAATGAAATCGCGCTCACCATTCTACTCATCGCATTGACGCTGGTATTTCTGCTCGCGACCGCCACGCTGCTGCCGTTCTCCCTGTTCAGCGTGTCGGTGGCAAAGCTCGGTGCGCCCGTGACCATCACCGTGCTGGTCGCGTTGCTGGTGTGCCTGATTCCGACGACGATTGGCGGCCTCTTATCCGCCATCGGCGTGGCCGGAATGAGCCGCATGATGGCGGCCAATGTGATTGCCACGTCGGGTCGGGCGGTGGAGGCGGCCGGCGATGTCGATGTGCTGCTTCTCGACAAGACCGGCACCATCACCCTGGGGAACCGTCAGGCGGCCGGATTCATTCCCGCCGAAGGCGTCACCGAGCAGCAACTCGCGGACATCGCACAGTTGAGCTCGCTGGCCGACGAAACGCCGGAGGGGCGCAGCATCGTGGTGCTGGCGAAACAACGCTTCAATTTGCGCGAACGAAACTTGAGCCAGCTGGACGCGACCTTCGTGGCCTTCTCGGCGCAGACGCGTATGAGCGGTGTGAATCTGGGTACGCGCGAAGTGCGCAAGGGCGCGGCGCAGGCGGTTCGGCAATATGTCGAGGCGCAGGGCTTCACTTTCCCAGTCGGGGTCACCCAGGCAGTGGACACCGTGGCGCGCCGCGGCAGCACCCCGCTGGTCGTCGCTGACGGCGGCAAAGTACTGGGTGTGGTCGAACTCAAGGACATCGTCAAGGGCGGTATCAAGGAGCGGTTCAGCGAGCTGCGCCGCATGGGAATCAAAACCGTCATGATCACCGGCGACAACGGCCTGACGGCGGCTGCGATCGCCGCTGAAGCCGGCGTGGACGATTTTCTCGCCGAGGCGACTCCCGAGGCCAAGCTGAAACTGATACGCCAATATCAAACCGACGGCCGCTTGGTGGCCATGACGGGCGACGGCACCAACGATGCGCCTGCGCTCGCGCAGGCCGACGTGGCGGTAGCCATGAATTCAGGCACGCAGGCGGCGAAAGAAGCCGGCAACATGGTCGACCTGGATTCGAATCCGACCAAGCTGATTGAAATCGTGGAGGTCGGCAAGCAACTGCTCATCACCCGCGGTTCACTCACGACGTTCTCGATTGCGAACGATGTGGCGAAATACTTCGCGATCATTCCCGCCGCCTTCGCCACGACCTATCCGCAGCTGGCGCAACTTGATGTCATGCGACTGGCCAGCCCGAATTCGGCGATTCTCTCGGCGGTCATCTTCAATGCATTGATCATCGTGCTGCTCATTCCCCTGGCGCTCAAGGGCGTCAAGTATCGCGCGCTGGGCGCCGCGTCGTTGCTGCGGCGGAATTTGCTGATTTACGGTTTGGGTGGAATTGCAGTGCCGTTCGCAGGGATCAAATTGATCGATCTGACGTTGACGGCGCTGCGTCTGGTCTAAAGGACTTGAGCATGCATCAAATGTTGCGGCCCTTGCTAGTACTCTTCTGCATCCTCACGGTGCTCACCGGCGTGCTGTATCCGCTGGCGGTGACCGGTGTGGCACGCTTGGGATTTGCACCGCAGGCCTCAGGGAGCCTCGTCACGCGTGGCGGCGAAGTCGTTGGCTCATCACTGATCGGGCAATCGTTCCAGGATCCGAAGTATTTCTGGGGACGCCTGTCGGCAACCTCTCCCATGCCGAACAATGCAGTGGGCTCGACCGGGTCAAATTTTGGACCGACCAATCCGGCACTTCTCGATGCCGTCAAGGCGCGCATCGCTCAATTGCAGGCGGCGGACCCGCAAAACTCTCTGCCCATCCCCGTCGATCTGGTAACCGCGTCCGGCAGCGGACTGGATCCCCATATCAGCCCGGCAGCGGCCCAATACCAGGTCAGCCGGGTCGCCCGCGCCAGGCACAGGGACCCTGAAGCTCTGCGGCTCCTGGTACAGCAGTACACCGAGCGGCCGCAATGGGGTGTTTTCGGCGAACCCCGCGTCAATGTATTAATGCTGAATTTGGCGGTGGATCGCGCACAATAGCGCGATGGCAACCACGAGCGACCAACGCCCGGATCCGGATTTGCTGCTGGCGAAGGTCAAGCGTCACGAGCAGCAGGCGCGGCGCGGAAAGCTCAGGATTTACTTCGGCTCATCCGCCGGTGTCGGCAAGACCTACGCCATGTTGGTCGCCGCCCGCAAGCTGGTGAGCGAAGGCCGCAAGGTTCTCATCGGCGTCGTTGAAACTCATGGCCGCGCGGAAACCGCCGCGCTGCTGGAGGGCTTGGAGCTCCTGCCGCCCAAATCCATCGATTATCGCGGCAGGGCGCTGCTCGAATTCGATCTGGACGCCGCGCTCGCGCGACATCCGGACCTGATCCTGGTCGACGAACTGGCGCACTCCAATGCGTCGGGACTACGCCATCCCAAGCGCTGGCAGGACGTGGACGAATTGCTGGATGCGGGCATCGACGTATTCACGACTCTGAACGTCCAGCACCTGGAAAGTCTCAACGATGTGGTGGGCGGCATCACCAACGTCCGCGTGTGGGAGACCATCCCCGACAAGGTATTCGACGCGGCCGATGAAGTCGTGCTGGTCGATATACCCGCCGATGAACTGCTGGCGCGATTGAAGGCCGGCAAGGTGTATGTGCCGCAGCAGGCCGAGCACGCGGCGCATAATTTCTTTCGCAAGGGCAACCTGATGGCGTTGCGCGAACTCGCTCTGCGCCGCACCGCCGACCGGGTCGAGGGCGACGTTCAGGCTTATCGAGTCGATCGATCGATCGAATCGGTCTGGAAGACGGCGACGGCGTTGCTGACCTGCGTGGGACCCGATGCCAACGCGGAACGCGTGGTTCGCGCCGCTGCGCTCCTGGCAAGCCAGCTCAATACCGATTGGCATGCGATCTATGTGGAGACACCGGACCTGCAGCGCCTGGCGCCGGAAAGGCGCGAGAAAATTCTGGCGACCTTGAATCTCGCGCAGGAGCTGGGCGCCACCACCGCCGTCATTGCGGACGCCAGAATCGCCGAAAGCATCATTGAGTACGCGCGCAAGCACAACCTGTCCAAGCTCGTGATCGGCCGCGACCCGATCAGGCGTCTCTGGCCCTGGCAACGATCCAGCGGGCAGAAGCTGGCGATGCTCGCGCCGGACATCGACCTGATCGAAATCGGCAGAGCGGAGAATGCCGGCAAGGATCGCAGCCGCGGGCCGGCGCAGATGCCGGAACTGCCCGATGTTGAATCGAACGCCCGGCGGAAAACCAAGAGACTGCGCTATCTCTGGGCGGCATGCGTTTGCATCGGCGTGACATTGATATCGGTGCCGCTGGCCGCGCATTTTGACAATTCCAACATCGTGGCCATATTCATTCTCGCGGTGGTGCTGGTCGGCGTGTACCTGGGGCGCGGACCGGCGGCTCTGGCCGCGGTGTTGAGCGTCTGCGCATTTGATTTCTTTTTTGTGCCGCCGCGCTTTTCATTTGCCATCAGCGACGTGCAGTACCTGCTGACCTTTTGCATCATGCTGGCGGTGGGTTTGATCGCCGGTCAGCTGACCGCGGGCCTGCGATTCCAGGCGCGCGTGGCCGCGCATCGCGAGGAGCGGGCGGGCTCACTGTTTGAGATTGCCCGCGATCTGTCCGGGGCGGTGCAGGTCGAGCAGGTGGTCGAGATCAGCGATGAGTCCATTCAACGCACATTTCGCGCGAGCGCGGCCCTGTTGCTGCCGGATGCCGGCGGACGCTTGATCGTGAGCGCGCCGAGCGCCGACTCGAAGCGCGACGATACCCGGCTGGCGGTGGAGATCGGGACTGCTCAGTGGGCATTCGATCGGGGTCAGCCCGCCGGATTCGGCACCGATACCTTGCCGGGCAGCGAGGTGCTGTACATTCCGCTGCGCGCGCCCACCAAGGCGCGAGGCGTGTTGGCGGTCAAGAGCCGAAATCGACGCTTATTGCGCATACCGGAGCAACGGCAACTCCTCGACACCTTCGCGGCGTTGATTGCCATCGCGCTGGAGCGCGTACATTACGTCCGCGTGGCACAGGACGCGCTCCTAAAAATGGAATCGGAACGGCTGCGCAATTCGCTGCTGGCGGCACTTTCGCATGATCTGCGCACGCCACTGACTGTGCTCGTCGGGCTGGCCGAATCCCTCGCGCTCACTCCGCCAAAACTTTCGGGCGCGCAACTGGAAACCGCGGAGGCGATCCAAGATGAGGCGCGCCGCATGAGCACACTGGTGGGCAATCTCCTCGACATGGCGCGAATCGAAAGCGGTGAAGTGAAGCTGAATTTGCAGTGGCAGCCGCTGGAAGAGGTCGTGGGCGCGGCGCTCGAGGCGGCCCGCAGCATGCTGCAGCGGCACACCGTGGTCGTGCAGCTGCCGCGCGATTTACCGCTGGTCAAGTTCGACGCCGTGCTGATCGAGCGGGTTCTGGTGAACCTTTTGGAAAATGTGTCCAAGTACACGCCGCCCGGCACCACCGTGACCTTGTCGGCGCAGGTGATCGGCGATCAACTCAGCGTGTCGGTCGCGGACAACGGTCCGGGACTGCCCGTCGGACGCGAGGAGGCGGTGTTCCAGAAATTCACCCGCGGCGAACGCGAGTCGTCCACGCCGGGGGTGGGATTGGGACTGGCGATTTGCCGCGCCATCATTGAATCGCATCAGGGCAAAATCAGCGCCTCACGCCGCCCGGGCGGCGGTGCGATCTTCACTTTTACACTGCCTCTCGGCACGCCGCCGCCGGCGGTCGAACCTGAGGCACAAGTCGACGCGCAACTCGAAGCGCAAATCGACACGCAGGTCATAGCGCAGGCCGGCGATGGCTGACCCGCTTCCGACCGCAATCCTCATCGAGGATGAACGCCAAATACGACGCTTTGTGCGTACCGCCCTGGAAGCGGAGGGTTGGAATGTTCATGAAGCCGAGACCATGCGGCAGGGATTGACGGATGCCGCGACCCGCAGACCGGACCTCATCATCTTGGATCTGGGCCTGCCCGACGGAGACGGTGTGGATTTTCTGCGCGACCTTCGCGGCTGGTCGAAAGTGCCGGTCATTGTCCTGTCCGCCAGGGTCGATGAGCAGGATAAAATCACCGCGCTCGACGCCGGCGCCGATGATTACTTGACCAAGCCCTTCGGCGTCGGTGAATTGCTTGCACGCGTTCGCGCGACCTCGCGGCGGCGGCTGGAGGCGGGCGCCGATCCGGGCGCGGGCGCGGTGTTCACGTTCGGCGATGTCAAAATCGACCTCAGTCTGCGTACGGCGCACAAGGGGGGCGCGCCGATTCATTTGACGCCGATCGAGTATCGGCTGCTCAGTCTCTTGATCGCCAATGCCGGCAAAGTCCTCACGCATCGACAAATCTTGCGCGAGGTGTGGGGGCCCGCGCATTCCGAGGACGGACACTACGTGCGCGTCTACATGGGACATCTGCGGCAAAAACTCGAGGACGACCCGGCGCAGCCGCGGCACATCCTCACCGAAACGGCCGTGGGCTATCGATTGGTGCAAGACGCGCGAGTCTGAAGAATTCCGCAACGCGGCCAGCAAAGTCCTACATACTGAGTGGCCCGACGACGACATTTTTCGATCGGACCAACGCCTACGCTGTTTGCGCGGCGCCTTGATCAGCGTGGCGACACTGAGGTGAATGTGCTGCATCAAGAGATCCGCCAGCCGTGCTGACCGAACAAGATATTTATTTGTTCCGCGAGGGAACGCATGGCCGCCTGTTTGACCAGCTGGGTTCGCGTTTAAGCGCGGACGGCAGCGGTGCACACTTCGCCGTTTGGGCGCCCAATGCCTCCGCGGTGTCGGTGATTGGCGATTGGAACGGCTGGAACGGCGAAAGCAACCGGCTGCTGCCGCGGAGCGATCAATCGGGTATCTGGGAAGGCATGGTGCCGGGCCCGCAGCACGGTCAGGCGTACAAGTACCTGATCACCTCTCACGTGAGCGGCTACCGGGTCGAAAAAGCCGATCCCCTCGGCGTGTTCTGCGAGCGGCCTCCGGCGACCGCGTCGCGCCTGTGGAAGCTGGACTATGAGTGGAACGACAAAACGTGGATGTCGTCCCGCGCCGCGCGCAACGGCCTGGATGCGCCGATGTCCATCTATGAGCTGCACGCCGGGTCCTGGCGACGCCAGGACGGCAACTTTCTCAACTATCGGGATCTGGCGCATGCCTTGGGCGACTATCTCAACAAGCTCGGCTTTACGCACGTCGAACTCATGCCGATTACCGAACACCCTTTCTACGGCTCCTGGGGATATCAAACCACGGGCTACTTCGCACCGACGGCGCGCTATGGCACGCCGCAGGATTTGATGTACTTCGTCGACCACCTGCACAGCCGCGGCATCGGCGTCATTCTGGACTGGGTACCTTCGCACTTTCCGACCGATCAGCATGGGCTGGTTTATTTCGATGGCACCCACCTGTATGAGCACGCGGATCCGCGGCAGGGCTTTCATCCCGAGTGGAATTCAGCAATTTTCAATTTCGGGCGCAATGAGGTGCGCAGTTTCCTGGTCTCCTCCGCGCTATTTTGGTTCGAGAAATATCACATCGATGGGCTGCGCGTGGATGCGGTGGCGTCCATGCTGTATCTGGACTATGCGCGCAAAGAGGGTGAATGGATCCCCAATCAATTTGGCGGGCGCGAAAATCTGCGGGCTATCGAGTTCTTGCGCATCCTGAATCAATCGGTATATCGGGACTATCCCGGCACGACCATGATTGCGGAGGAGTCCACCGCCTGGCCGATGGTGTCGAGGCCCACGGACATGGGGGGCTTGGGATTCGGCTTGAAATGGAACATGGGCTGGATGCACGACACGCTTGCCTACATGCAGCAGGATCCGATCTACCGCAAGTACCACCATGGCGGACTGACGTTCTCCCTGATCTATGCGTTCAATGAGAACTTCGTGCTGCCGCTCTCGCACGATGAAGTGGTGTACGGCAAGGGCTCGCTCATCGGCAAGATGCCGGGCGATGATTGGCAGAAGTTCGCCAACCTGCGCGCCCTGTTCGGCTACATGTGGGCACATCCCGGGAAGAAACTGCTTTTCATGGGCGGTGAGTTCGCGCAGCGGCGCGAATGGACGCATGAAGGCGAGCTGGAGTGGTGGGTGTCCGATTTGCCCGAGCACGTCGGGGTCAAGCGGCTCATCGGCGATCTGAATCGCGTCTACCGCAATGAACCGGCGTTGCATCAGGTGGACTTCTCGCCCGCTGGATTCGAGTGGGTGGATGTCGGCAATGCTGAAGCGAGCGTCATCGCGTTTCTGCGCAAGCCGGGGAACGACGGCTCACCGCTCCTGGTGGTGTGCAATTTTACGCCCATGCCACGCGAGAATTTTCTGGTCGGCGTACCTGCGCGCGGACTCTGGCGCGAACTCATCAACACCGATGCGAAAGATTATGGCGGCGCCGGCTGGGGAAACCTGGGCGCGGTTGAATCCGTGCCGGTGAGTTCGCATGGCCGCGTCGAATCCTTGAGCCTGACGCTGCCGCCGCTCTCGACCATTGTCCTGCGCTGGGAAGGCCATGGCTAGCGCCAAGCGCAAGGCGGGCTCGGGCACAGCCAATACCACGGGCACAGCCAATACCACGGGCACAGCCAATACCACGGGCACGGCCGATGCCGCGGGCACGGTCGACACGGCTGATACGATCTCGGCCGTCGCAGAGGGCCGGGTTCGTGCGGTCATCGACGCCGTTTTGCCGAGTGTCGATGGCGGGCGATTCCCGGCCAAGCGCATTGCCGGGCAAGCCGTCGCCATCGAAGCTCATTGTTTCACGGACGGTCACGACAAGCTGCGCGTGGTGCTGCGCTGGAAGCTCTTGGGTTCCGCCAACGCGGACTGCGAGGTCCCGATGCAGGCGCAGGGCAACGATGTGTGGACGGCGCAATTCACGCCGCCCCAGCCGGGCCGCTACCGCTGTACGGTTATCGCCTGGGTGGATCACTTCGAGTCGTGGCGCAGTGAGTTCGAAAGACGCGAGGACAGGAGCGACATTCGAGTGGCCGTCGAGGTCGGCGCAGCGCTGATCGACGAAGCGGTGGCCAGGGCCGCCGCCGGCAGCGACGCCGCCATCCTCGCCGAATGGTCCGGCCAGCTGCGCAATGCGCTCAAAGACTTGGGAGGGGATATCACGGTGCTGCGGGCGCTGGCGCTGGATCCGGCGCGCGCGAGCGTGGTCGCGCGCTATGCGGACCGGAGCCTGGCTGCGAGCGTCGCACGCGATCTCATGGTCGATCGCGCACGGGCGGCCTTCAGCAGCTGGTACGAATTGTTTCCGCGTTCGACCGCCGCGGAAATCGGGCGGCACGGAAAATTCAGCGATGTCGAGGCGCGGCTGCCGTACCTGGCGGAGATGGGCTTCGATGTCCTGTATTTCCCGCCCATTCATCCCATCGGCCGCATCAATCGCAAGGGCACGAACAATGCGCTGCGCGCCAAGCCGGGCGATGTCGGCAGTCCCTGGGCGATCGGTTCCGCCGAGGGCGGGCACAAGGACATCCTGCCGCAGCTCGGCACCTTCGATGACTTCGACCGCCTTTTGAACGTGGCGCGCGCGCTCGGCATCGAGATCGCGATGGACCTGGCGTTCCAATGCGCACCGGACCACCCCTACGTGACGCAGCATCCGCAATGGTTCAAGCACCGGCCCGACGGCAGCGTGCAATATGCCGAAAATCCGCCGAAGAAGTACCAGGACATCTATCCGTTCGATTTCGAAACGCGAGACTGGCACGCCTTGTGGCGCGAGCTCAAAAGCATCGTCGATTTCTGGATCGCTCGTGGCGTAAGGATATTTCGCGTCGACAACCCGCACACCAAGGCATTCGGATTTTGGGAATGGCTGATCAGCGAGACCAAGCGCGATCATCCGGATGTGATTTACCTCGCCGAGGCCTTTACCCGGCCGAGGGTGATGCACGGTTTGGCGAAACTGGGCTTCTCCCAGTCATACACGTATTTTACTTGGCGCAACACCAAGCAGGAGCTCACGGACTATTTCACCGATCTTGGTCGGGGTCCGGGGCGCGAGTATTTCCGGCCCAATGTGTGGCCCAATACTCCCGACATTCTTCCTGAAACGCTGCAGTCGGGTTTGCGTCCCATGTACGCTGCGAGGCTCATTCTTGCCGCGACCCTGTCTTCGAATTACGGCATCTACGGGCCGACCTATGAGCTGATGGAAAGCGCTCCCCGGGAACCGGGCAGCGAGGAGTACCGCGATTCGGAAAAATATCAGCTCCGGCATTGGACCTTGGAGCAGCCGGACAGCCTGTGGTCGTTGATCGCCCGCATGAACCGCATCCGGCGCGAAAATGCCGCGCTGCAATCGGATGCCGGCCTGCATTTTTGCAAAATAGAGAACGATCAGCTGATTGCCTACCTAAAGGTCGATGCGGCCTCGACCAACGTCATTCTCACCGTCGTCAATCTCGATCCTCACCAGGCGCAGTCGGGCTGGGTGGATCTGGACGTCGCCGCCTTGAAGTTCGACCCTGATCAGCCGTACCAGGTGCATGATTTGTTGAGCGATCAGCGCTATATATGGCGCGGGCGGTTCAACTATGTCTTGTTGCAGCCGCAGCGCGCGCCGGCGCACGTATTCAGATTGCGCCGACGTGTGCGCAGCGAACGGGACTTCGACTACTACTCATGAAGCGGCAATAAATGAACGATGTCCAAGTTCCGGTGTTGGATACGGCGCCGCCGACCGGCATCAGCGCTCACGACGCGCTCTGGTACAAAGATGCCGTCATTTATCAGGTCAACGTCAAATCATTCTTCGATTCCAATGACGATGGCATCGGCGATTTCAAGGGTCTGACCTCCAAGCTCGAATACATCCGCGATTTGGGCGTCAATACGATTTGGCTGATGCCGTTTTATCCCTCGCCTCTCAAAGACGACGGCTATGACATTGCCGACTATCAGGATGTGCACCGGCAGTTCGGCACGCTTGATGACTTTCGCAGCATGCTGCGCGAGGCGCATCGGCTCGGACTCAAGGTGATCACCGAGCTGATCATCAACCACACCTCCGATCAGCACCCGTGGTTTCAGGCGGCACGCCAAGCCCCAACCGGTTCGCCGCAACGCGATTTTTACGTCTGGAGCGACACGGATCAAAAATATCTCGGCACCCGGATCATCTTTACCGACACCGAAACCTCGAATTGGACCTGGGACCCGCTGGCCAAGGCCTATTACTGGCACCGCTTCTTCAGTCATCAGCCGGACCTGAATTTCGACAATCCGCAGGTCATGGAAGCGGTGCTCAAGATCATGCGATTCTGGCTCGACCTGGGCGTGGATGGCTTTCGTCTGGATGCCATTCCCTATCTCGTGGAGCGCGAGGGTACCAACAACGAAAACCTGCGCGAGACGCACGCGGTCATCAAGGAGCTGCGCGCGGCCATCGATGCGTCCTATGAAAACCGCTTTCTGCTGGCCGAGGCCAATCAATGGCCCGAGGATGTGCGCGAATACTTCGGCGATGGCGACGAATGCCACATGGCCTATCACTTTCCGCTGATGCCGCGCATTTACATGGCGATCGCGCAGGAGGATCGCTATCCCATCATCGAAATCATGCAGCAGACGCCCGACATCCCCGAATCCTGCCAGTGGGCCATCTTCTTGCGCAATCACGATGAGCTGACGCTCGAGATGGTGACCAGCAAGGAACGCGACTACATGTACACGACGTACGCCTCGGATCATCAAGCGCGCATCAACCTCGGGATTCGGCGGCGCCTGGCTCCCTTGATGGAGAACGATCTGGACCGCATCAAGCTGATGAACAGCCTGCTGCTGTCCATGCCCGGTTCCCCGATTCTCTATTACGGCGATGAGATCGGCATGGGCGACAATTTCTTCATCGGCGATCGCAACGGCGTGCGTACGCCGATGCAATGGAGTCCGGATCGCAATGCCGGATTCTCGCGCGCCGATCCTCAGCGCCTGTACCTGCCGCCCATCATGGACGCCGTGTACGGATACCAGTCGACCAACGTCGAAGCGCAGTCGCGCGATCCCAGTTCGCTGCTGAGCTGGACCAAGCGCCTGCTGGCGGTGCGCAAGACCAGTCAAGCCTTCGGACGCGGGTCGCGCCGATTCTTGAGGCCGGGGAACCGCAAAATTCTCGCGTATTTGCGCGAGTTCGGCGAGGACACCATCCTCTGCGTCGCGAATCTGTCGCGTTCCGCGCAACCGGTCGAATTGAATCTCGCGCCATTCAAGGGCCGCGTGCCGGTGGAAATGCTCGGCCGCACCGCCTTCCCGCCCATCGGCGACTTGCCGTACCTGTTGACCATTTCGGCGTACGGATTCTATTGGTTCCGGCTCGCCACCGACGCGGCCGTGCCTTCCTGGCACGAACAGATAGTCTCGGTCGATGAACGGCCGGTACTGGTGCTGTTTGACGGCTGGCTGAGCTTGTTTCGCGACCGCGTCGTGCCCTGGCGCATCGGCATGGCGGAGAAGACGCGCACGCAGTTCGAAACGGACACGCTGCCGCGCTACGTCGAAACGCAGCGCTGGTATGCGGCCAAGGGCACGCCGATCGAGCGGGTGCGCATCACCGAACAGGTGCTGTGGCAGGAGGGCAAGGTCAGTTGGCTCGTGGCGCTGGTGGAACTCGACGGTACAGAGCCGCGCGCGGGCTATTTCCTGCCCTTGGGGTTAGCGTGGGAGGACCGCGAAGATGACCGCGTGCGGAATTTGTCGACCTCCGCCGTGGCCAAGATTCGCCAGCAGGCGAATGTGGGCGTGATGGGCGATGCGTTCGCGGACGAAGTATTCTGCCGCGCGGTGGTCGCTGCGATGGCGGCGCGCCGCGAGATCGCGACCTCTGCCGGCAAGCTGCAATTCAGGCGGACAGCGGCATTCGCGGAGATTACCGGTCCTGATTTCGAGGCGTTGCCGGTGGAACGGCCGCGCGCGTCCAGCTCGAACACCATCGTCAACATGCGCGAGCGCCTGATGCTCAAGGGCTATCGACGGCTGCGCGTCGGCATGAATCCCGAACTGGAGATGGGCCTGTACCTCACCGAAGTGGCCCACTTTGCCAACTGCGCACCGCTGGCGGGGGTCCTCGAATACGTCGGCAATGACGGCCAGACGCGCCTGCTCGCGATGCTGCAAGGCTTCGTGGCCAATCAGGGGGATGGCTGGACGTATTCGCTCGAGTATGTGCGCCGCCACCTCGAGCAATATCGCACCACGCCGGCAGGGGATTTGTTGCCACCCAATGCGCATGAGCCATACCTCACGCTGATGCGCGTGTTGGCGCTGCGCACCGCGGAGCTGCATCGGGCGCTGGCACGGCCGAATACCGATGCGGCGTTCTCTCCACAGGCGCTCAACAAAGCCGACGTCGAGGCCTATCGCCAGCGTGCCTTGGACGAGGCGCGCGGTGCACTGGATCTGCTGGCCGCCAACCTCGATGCCGTGCCCGCGGCGGACCGCGGGCGGGCGAGTGCGGTACTCGCGCAGCGTGATCCGATCATGCGGCGCATCGAGGCCTGCACCGCGGCGCTGCCGCAAGGCCTGAAAATCCGCATTCACGGCGACTATCACCTGGGCCAGGTACTCGTGACGCGTAATGATTTCGTCATCATCGATTTCGAAGGCGAGCCCGGCCACAGCCTCGAGCAGCGCCGCGCCAAGCATTCGCCGCTGCGGGACATCGCCGGGATGATGCGCTCCTTCAGCTACGTGCAGCAAAGCGCCTTGCGCAGCGTCGCTCACAACGAAGCGGAGGCGGGGAGGCTGTCGCCGCTGGCGCGCGGTTGGGAAATTGAGGTGCGAACGGCATTTCTGTCGGCTTACGATGCCGCCGCGCGCGAAGCAGCACTGTACGACTCGCTGCAGCCGGCGCAGGGGTTGCTGGGATTGTTCGAGCTCGAAAAAGCGCTGTACGAGTTGCGCTACGAAATCGGCAATCGACCGACGTGGGTCGGCATCCCATTGCAAGGAATTCTGGATTGGGGCAGTTGATACCGGGGGTCTCTCATGCAAAGCATTGACATGTTGGTGGAAACAACTCGGGAGTTTTTGCACCAGACCGCCGCGTTTCTGCCGAAGCTGGTGCTGGCGCTGCTCGTGGTCGCGCTCGGATGGCTGATGGCCAAGGCGGTGCGTTTCGCGGTGGAACGCGCCTTGCGTGCGATCAATTTCAACGTGCTGACCGAGCGCGCGGGCACCGACAATTTCCTGAAACAGGCCGGCATGCGCGGCGATACGACGACGCTGTTTGGGCTGGTGGCATTTTGGGTGGTGATTCTGGCCACTCTAATCATTGCATTCAATGGCATGGGATTGTCGTACGTCCCTGACCTGTTGGGGCGCGTGGTGCTGTTCATTCCCAAGCTGCTCATCGCCATGCTGATCATGGTGTTCGGCGCGTATTGCGCAGGCCTGGTGGGCAATGCCGTGCAGAATTATTGCGCCGATGCACGGATCGCTGATGCCGACGTCTTAGGAAGGCTGGTGCGGTACGCGATCATGCTCTTCGTCGTCATGATCGCCCTGAGCCAGGTCGAAGTCGGCGGCGACATCGTGCAGCGGACTTTCCTCATCATTTTAGGCGGTCTCATGCTGGCGATCGCCCTGGCGTTTGGTCTCGGCGGCCGGGAATGGGCCGCCTCGCTGCTGCAGCGCTGGTGGCCGCAACACCGCAAGGATAACGACCTCTGACGGCCTTTTTCCACGCGATGCCCTATGGGTGCGCGCTCCAGTCGGATGGTGCTCGATTCCGCCTGTGGGCGCCCTCGAGCGCGCATGTGAAACTCGAGCTGACGCTGCCGGGTGAAGCGGGCGCCACGCGGCACGCCATGCGATACGTCGATGGCTGGCACGAGATCGACGTGCCCCGTGCGTGTGCCGGCGGGAGTTATCGATTTGTCGTGCAAACCCGCGATGCGCAGGAACTCGCCGTGCCCGATCCCGCCTCGCGCAGCAACCCGCAGGGTGTTCACGGCGCGAGCATGATCGTCGATCCGAGCGCTTATGACTGGAAGTCTTCAGAATGGCGCGGGCGATCATGGCCGGATGCCGTGCTTTACGAGCTACACGTCGGCACATTTACGCAGGAAGGTACCTTTGCCGCCGCCCTCGCGCGACTCCGAGATTTGCAGGACCTCGGCGTCACCGCGCTGCAGATCATGCCGCTGGCGGCATTTCCCGGCCAACGCAATTGGGGCTATGACGGGGTGCTGCAATTCGCGCCGGCGTCCTGTTACGGCGCACCGGCTGACCTCAAGGCTTTGATCGACGGCGCCCATGAGCTCGGCATGATGGTGCTGCTCGACGTGGTGTACAACCACTTCGGCCCTGAAGGCAATTATCTGCATGCCTACTGTCCCGAGTTTTTCAACCCGGCGCATCGCACCCCGTGGGGCGCCGCCATCAACTTCGATGGCGCGTGCAGCCGCACTGTCCGCGATTTTTTTGTGCACAACGCACTGTATTGGATTGAGGAGTTTCGTATCGACGGCCTGCGGCTGGATGCCATCCACGCCATCCGCGATTCCTCGAGTCCCGATATCGTAACCGAGATCGCCGCCGCGATTCGCGCGGGGCCCGGGCGTGCACGCCAGGTGCACTTGATCCTCGAGAACCACGCCAATCAAGCGCACTATCTGGAGCGCGGCGCTGGGGATGAAAAGCCTTTGGCGGCAACCGCGCAATGGAACGATGACCTCCATCATGTGCTGCATGTGTTGGTCAGCGGCGAAGCGGATGGTTACTACGCCGACTATGCGGCGCAGCCTATTAAACTGCTGGGGCGTTCGCTCGCGGAAGGCTTCGCCTTTCAAGGCGAGTATTCGAAGTTTCTCGACCATGAGCGGGGCGAGCCTAGCGCCCATCTGCCGCCCGCGGCATTCGTGGCCTTTCTACAGAACCACGACATGATCGGCAACCGCGCCTTTGGCGATCGGATTCTCGCCTTTGCCGATCCGCGGCTGATCCCTGCCGCCTATGCCTGCCTGCTGCTCGCGCCGCAGGTTCCGATGCTGTTCATGGGAGAGGAATTTGCGGCGTCGACGCCGTTCATGTATTTCTGCGATTTCGGCCCCGAGCTGGCGCAGTCGGTTTCCAATGGGCGGCGCCAGGAGTTCAAGCGCTTTGCCGCCTTTGCGGATGACGCGGCTGTCGCGCGCATTCCGGATCCGAACGCCGCATCGTCGTTCACCGGCAGCAAGTTGCTCTGGCAGGAGCGCTCGGTCTCCACGCATCGAGCGCAGCTGGACTTCATCCGGGAGTTATTGGCGCTGCGGCGGCGCTACTTGTCGCCCCATTTGTCGGGCAGCATGCGTGGCGGGCGCTTTGAAATCGTGGATGAAGTGCTGCGTGTGGAGTGGCGGCTGGCGGACGGCCAGCCGTGGCGCCTGTTTGTTCATTTTGGAGCGCATGCCGCCTATGCGGTGCTGCCCACCGGCGGCACCACGGTGTTTTCGATGGGCGGTGTTGCCGCGGCGACCCCGCAAGTCCGGCTCGAGCCGGGGGCGGTGATCGCGGTTTACGGGTAGCTCCTTAAGCGGCGGCCCGCTCGGCGGGCGCGGCTTCGAGCGCCCTGGCAAGCACATCTTCGATGCGCTCCGCCCACACGAACTCGAGACCGTTGCGCACGCTGTCGGGAATGTCTTCAAGATCGCGGCGATTGCGTGCCGGCAAAATCACGGTGCGAATTCCGGCGCGCGCCGCGGCCACGCATTTCTCTTTGATGCCGCCGACGGGCATGACCACGCCGCGCAGGCTGATCTCTCCGGTCATGGCAACATCGGCTCGAACCGTGCGTTGGGTCAGCAGCGATGCCAGCGAGGTGGCGATGGCCACACCCGCGCTCGGCCCATCCTTCGGAATCGCACCGGCCGGAACGTGAATATGCAGATCGCTGTTATCGAGCACGGCCGGATCGATCCCTAACCGATCGGCTTGGGATTTGATCAAGGTAACCGCCGCCTGAGCGCTCTCCTTCATGACCTCGCCCAGTTGTCCGGTCAATATCAACTTGCCGTTGCCGCGCACGCGGCTGGTCTCTATGAATAGAATATCGCCGCCGGCCGGCGTCCAGGCCAGTCCCGTCGCAACGCCCGGCACGCTGGTGCGCAGGGCAACATCGCTTTCAAAGCGCGCCGCGCCGAGGATGCGTTCCACCGCGGGTGCGTCGATTGAGACGCTCTGCGCATCGCCCGATGCAATCGTTACCGCCGAGTTGCGCAATAGGGCGCCGATTTGGCGCTCCAAGTTCCTAACGCCGGCCTCGCGCGTATAGTCCGCAATTACGCGCCGCAGGGCTTCATCGGAAATCTGCACCTGCTGCTCGGACAAGCCATTGGCCTTCAACTGACGCTTGAGCAGGTAGCGCCGCGCAATTTGCAGCTTCTCTTCTTCTGTATAGCCGGTCAGCTCGATGATTTCCATGCGATCGCGCAAAGGAGGTGGAATTGAATCGAGCACGTTGGCCGTGCCGATGAACAGCACCTTTGACAAATCGAAGGGAACGCCGAGGTAGTTATCGCGGAACGTGTTGTTCTGTTCCGGATCCAGCACCTCGAGGAGGGCCGAGAAGGGGTCACCCTGATAGCTTGCCGAGAGCTTGTCGACTTCATCGAGCATCAGCACCGGATTGCGGCGACCGGCCTTGCGCACAGCTTGGATGATGTTGCCGGGCAGCGAGCCGATGTAGGTGCGGCGATGGCCGCGAATTTCGGCCTCATCGTGCACACCGCCCAGACTCACGCGGCCGAATTTCAGGCCTATGGCTTTTGCGATGCTCTGTCCGAGCGAGGTCTTGCCCACGCCCGGCGGCCCGACAAAGCACAGAATGGGGCTGCGGCCCTCCGGATTCAGTTTGCGGACTGCGAGGAACTCGAGAATTCGGCGCTTGATCTTGGCCAGACCGTAGTGATCCTCGTCGAGTATTTTTCGAGCTTGATCGATGTCGACCTGTTCGGGGTCGAGCTTGGCCCAGGGCATGGCCAGCAGCCACTCCAGGTAGGTTCGCGTCATGGAATACTCGGCGGCCTGTTCCGGCATCCTTTCCAGCCGGTTGAGCTCGCGCTGCGCCTGCTCTTCCACCTCCGGCGGCATGCCGGCATCCTTGATGGCTTGCTTCAGTTCGGCCAGCTCGGACTTCGTGCCGTCGGTTTCGCCCAGTTCCTTCTGGATCTGGTGCAGCCGCTCGCGCAGCACGGCTTCCTTTTGCCGGTCATCGAAGGCTTCGCGCGTCTTTTCATCGATTTGACGCGAGACTTTGAGCACTTCGATGCGCCGCCCGAGCAGCGTCAAGACCCGGTCAAGCCGCGTCTTAAGATCGAAGGTCGCGAGAATTTCCTGTTTGTCGGCCGACTTCAGGTCCATGAAACTGGCGATCATGTCGGCGAGCGCGGGAATGGATTCGATGCTGCGAATCGCGTTGGTCAACTCGCCCGGCGCCTGCGGCAAAAGCTGGACAGCTTCGATCGCCCTGTCGCGCAGGGTCACACCGCGCGCCTCGATCTCCTGATCGAAGGTGGTGGGCTCTTTGTGCCGGTCGATGCGCGCGACCAGGAACGGTTCGCGGCTCACGTAGTCGAGCACGGTAAATCGTTCCTCGCCTTGGCAGATCAGATGGTGCGAGCCGTCGGGCGCCGTGATGAAACGCACGATGGAGGCCGAGGTGCCGACGCGATGCAGCACTTCCGGGTTGGCGTTCTCGACGCCCGCGTCGGTTTGCAGCAGCAATCCAACGCGGCGCTGGGTGCGTACCGCCTCTTGCGCTGCAGCGAGCGATGCCTTGCCCGAGATCGTCACGGGCAGCACCACACCGGGGAACAACACCGTGTCGCTCACGGGTAGGATGATCAATACGTCTTCACCGCTGCTCATACGGCTTCCCTCGTCAGACGCAATTGCAAATAGCCATGATCCAGGCGGCTCTCGGTGAGGACGTAGTGTCCCGGCGGCAATTCAATGCGCCGGCGCATCCGGCCATAGGGAATCTCCAAGCGCACCACGTTCATGGCGACCCCGACGGCCGGCGACGGCACCGTGGTATCGATCTGCAAGCCGGTTGGGGTTATTTGCACGGTCACATCATCGACGCGCGCTCCGGGTAACGCGACCACAACGTGCACCTGGGATTCATCCGCGAAAATATCGGTCGGCGGCTCCCAGACAGGCCGGCTGGCGGTGGCGATCAGGCTGAAGAAATGCCGATGCTTGCGCTCGGCCTCCTCGAGCAGGGCGCAGGCTTCCGCCCACATCCAGGAGTTTCTACGGGTAATATCCATGTGAACGTGAGATGCGGCCACGCGCACAAAAGTTCAAGGGCGGGTCACATTTGTGCAGGAGCCCGTTTTTTAGGCTGGGCGCGGCGCCGGGCGATCGATGACCCGCACTGTGTAGCCGCCGGATTTTTCGTCGGGTCTTAGCTGAACCAATCCGCGCTTCTCCGCATCGCTCAGCATGTCGTTGAAGGATCTAAAGCCGTAGAAGCGTTCGTTGAATCCGGGCTGGCGCCTCTTGATGGCCTGTTTGATCATCGAGCCCCAAATAGGTTCGCTGCCGCCGCGCTCGTCGGTCAACGCCTCCACGGTGTCGACAATGAGCTCCAGTGCCTCGCCGAGGTTCGGGCCTTTTTTCTCCGCCGGCGCGCCCTCAGAGGCGGCTTGGGGCGGGGTTGCCGCTCCGCGGCGGCGGCCTTTGGGCTCTTTGCGCACCAAGTCGTCGTAGTAGATGAATTCGTCACAGTTGTTGATGAACAGATCGGAGGTCGAATTTTTGACGCCCACGCCGATGACGGTTTTGGCATTTTCGCGCAACTTGCTGACCAGCGGTGAGAAGTCCGAGTCGCCGCTCAAGATGACGAAGGTATCAACGTGGCCCTTCGTATAGCACAGATCCAGCGCATCGACGACCATGCGGATGTCCGCGGAGTTCTTGCCTGACTGCCTGACGTGCGGAATTTCGATGAGCTCAAATGCCGCTTCGTGCAATCCGCGCTTGAAGTCCTTGTACCGCTCGAAGTCGCAGTAGGCCTTCTTGACCACGATGTGGCCCTTGAGCAATAGACGCTCGAGCACTTTCTCAATGTCGAAACTCGGATATTTGGCATCGCGTGCGCCCAGCGCGATGTTCTCCAGATCCAGGAACACCGCCATGGTGGCATCCGACGCTTTGCTCGACATCCAAGAATCCTTCTTTTCAAAACCAGTTGTAGTTGAAGCTTACGCTGATTCGCTCGGCATGCACGGTGTTGGGGACGACTTCGTGGCGCAGCCAGCTCTCGAACAACAGCAATTGTCCGGCTGCCGCGGGAAAGCTGACCCAGGGGCGGGCCTCGCGTTTTGCCTTAAGTTTGCGCGGCGGCGCGGCCATGAACCGCTCCAGGCGCGGATCTTCGAATTTGATCCCGGGAGACCCTTTCGGCACTTGAACGTAGTAGGTGCCGCTCAGGCTTGAATGCGGATGCAGGTGCAAGCTGTGCACCGTGCCTCGCGGCATGATGTTGACCCAACAGTCGGTCATCTCCAGTTCGCGGCCCTGCAAATCCCATTCGACTGCGGCCGCAAAGATGGCAACGTGGCGTTTGAGCCTCTTCCGCAGCGACTCAAAAGTGGGCGAGACCGTCTGGAGGCGATGCACCGAACCGTAGGAGGTGTAGCCGCCCGGATAGTTCTTTTCCGACCAACGGCGTCCGGCCGCATCGTCCAGGCGCAGCTGGCGGCACTCCTTCAAGAGCTGGCGATTGAAGGCCCGGGCATCGCCGCCTTGCAACGCCGAGGCATATACCAGCGTCGGAAATAAGGCGTGAACGCCCACGGTATCGTCAGACGGACAGCTTGACTTCGTTGAACTGAATGACGGGCGCGACGTCCGTATACCGCGGAATATCGGCCTGCAACTCGGCGGCCGCCGGTCCCCAAACCTCCAAGAAAGCCGGGATGCTGTCGAAATAGAATTGGCAGCCGCCATGGAAGGCGGGCGCTTCGCCGGGAGCGGTTCCTTGCAGTCCCGCATCCACTTCGGTCTTGCGCAGATTCTTTTTCAAGAGACGCATGGCGAGCGGCATGTGCGTGCCGACGTAATAATCGATGTCGAAGCGCGAACCCGACTTATTGGGATACAGAATCGAGAGTTTGATCATTACGGTACCTGCTTGATTTGAAGGATTACGGGGCCGCCGCGGAGCCTGCGGGCGCGCGCGAATCGTTCGCGCCGTAGAAGAGGCCGGCTCTGGGGAAATTGAGCGCCCTTGCGGCCGCGGCATTCGAAGGCGCGATGCCAATGGCCTCGACGGCGTTGCCGGCACCCCAAGGATCCAGCGGCACGATCTTGTAGCCCATGGCCGAGAGGGCTTTGACAGTATCGGCCGAGAGCGCAAAGGGTTCCGCGGCAACCGTGTCGGGAAACCATTGGTGATGGATGCGCGGCGCATCGACCGCCTCTTGCAGCGTCATGCCGTGATCGATGAGATTGACGATGACTTCCAGCACCGTCGTAATGATTCTGGATCCGCCCGGCGTTCCGACAACGAATACCGGCTGGCCGTCCTTGAACACGAGCGTGGGCGTCATGGAGCTCAACGGACGCTTACCCGCGGCGACCGCATTCGCCTTACCCTGCACCAAACCGAAGACGTTGGGCACGCCGGGCTTGGCGGTGAAATCATCCATCTCGTCGTTCAAGAAAAACCCCGTGTTGCCGGCGATGACCTTGGCTCCGAAAGAATCGTTGATGGTGTAAGTGACCGAAACAGCGTTGCCGGTTCGATCGACCACGGAATAGTGCGTGGTGGTGGCGTGCTCCTCGGCACCCTCGAGGCCTTGGAGTGCGGTGGAGGGCGTGGCGCGATCGGGCTGAATCTGCGCTCTGATCGCTTGCGTGTACGGAGCCGACAACAGGCGCGAGGTCGGATTGTCGACGAAGGCGGGGTCGCCAAGATAGGTATTGCGGTCGCGGTAGGCATGACGCATCGCCTCGGTCATGACATGAATGGCGCTGCTGGAATGGAATCCCATTGCTTTGAGCGGGTAGCCCTCCAGCACCTGCAGCATCTCGCACAAGGTGATGCCGCCGGAACTCGGCGGCGGCGCGGAAACGATGGTATAGCCGCGGTATGAACAGCTGATGGGCGCCGATTCCGTCGTGGTGTAGGCCGCAAAATCTTCGGGGGTCAGCAACCCGCCGTGCGCGCGCGAAGCGGCGCTGACTGCCGCAGGGATGGCGCCGTGATAGAAGGCGTCGATCCCGCCGCTGCTGACCGCACGCAGCGTTGCCGCGAGATCCTTTTGTGTCAGTCGATCGCCGGGCGCGAAGGGCTGGCCGTGGTTGAGAAATACCGCGGCAACATTCGGCTGATCTCGAAACGCCCTGGTGCCTTCCGTCAAAACATCGACATCGCCCCGGGTCAGGAGAAACCCTTTCTCTGCGAGCCCGACGGCCGGAGCGATCAACGCTGCCCGCGGCAAAGTCCCATATTTCTGCCGCGCCGTCTCCAGGCCCATGACCGTTCCCGGTACGCCGACCGCCAGATACCCATCGAGACTGCGGCTGCCGACAACTTTACCCGCAGCGTCTAGGAACATGTCGGGGCGTGCGGCCAGGGGCGCCTTCTCGCGAAAATTGATGAAGGTATTTCTGCCGTCGGCAAAGTGAATGAGCATGAATCCGCCGCCGCCGAGATTGCCGCAGCAGGGATGCGTCACGGCAAGCGCATAACCGACCGCGACCGCGGCATCGATGGCGTTGCCTCCCTGTTGCAAAATCGCGGCGCCCACCTCGGAAGCGAGGTGCTGGGACGAGACCACCATCCCGCGGTCCGATTCGAGTTCAAGGGGCGCGGCCGCCTGAGCCACGCTGGGGGCCAGAACATAGGGCGCGAGTAGAACGGCAATTGCGATTCGAGTGAACATAGTTGGCTTAGAGTAGCGCAATGAACGGCGCGGCGGCAGCACTTAGTACGCGCGAGTGCTAACACAGGTTGGTGAAGGCGTCGTGCAATGCGGGGATAGTCCTGAACGAAGCAGGAGCGGATCTTCGTTAGGAGGGCGCCGTGATGACGGTCAAGGAAGTCGCCGACAGTGCGGAACTCAGGCGTCGAATCCGCAGACTGCTTTCGATGCTCCGCTTGATCGCAGCTGACATGCATGTTCGCGGACGCGACTCGCATGACGCCGCGCGGCACTTCGCCGGCCGCGTCGGTGCGGTCGGACGAGCGGCGCTCGCCCCGATTGCGGCGGGCATGGACCTCGAAACTTTGGTGCTCGATGAGCTGCTCGTGCACCGCGTTCACCGCGCCGGAATCCTTGTCAGCGGCCCTGCGGCGCGGCTGAACGGCAAGTCGGCGGAACTCATGAGCATGGCGGTTCACGAGCTGGCCGCCAATTCCGTCAAGTTCGGGGCGCTGTCTCAATTGCGGACCACCCTGTGCGTGGTATGGTGGTTCACCGGGCTGCCCGGTTCGCGATTGCATTTTGAGTGGGCGGAAAGCGGGGTCCGAATGGCGCCCGGCAGGCGCAAAAAACCGGGCTTCGGCTCGCAGGTCGTGACGCGCCTGATCGCCAGCGAGCTGCATGGGGAGGGCAACATGGTATTTTCCAGCAAGGGATTACTTTGCACCATAGAGTTCCCGGCCGGGGAGGCACTGCTACAAAATGAATAATCCGCTGCTGCGGAAACTGGCGAACTTCACGCAGCTATCCGCTGAAGAAGCGAATGCGGTCGAGGCGTGCTCGCAGGACGTGCGCGATTTCGCCGCGCGCGAGGATGTCATCTCACAGGGCGACCGCACCGGCGGCGTCAAGTTGCTGTTGGAAGGATTCGCGTGCCGCTACAAGGTGCTGGAAGACGGGCGCCGGCAAATCGTTGCCTATTTCGTGCCGGGCGATTTGTGCGACTTGCGCGTTTTTATTTTGAAGCGCATGGATCATTCGATCGGCGCGGTGGTTGCATCGAAAGTGGCGACCATATCACCGGACAATATTCTCAAGCTGACGCACAACTACCCAACGCTGACGCGGGCATTGTGGTGGTCCACGCTGGTGGAGGAAGCGATTGCGCGCGAATGGATCGTCAATGTGGGACAACGAAATGCCCTGGAGCGGATGGCGCATTTGTTTTGCGAACTCCTCTACCGCTTCCGGGCCGTGGGTTTGAACCAGGGAAACTCCTGCACGCTGCCCTTGACCCAAGTCGAGTTGGCGGAAACGTTGGGACTCTCCTCGGTGCACGTGAACCGCACATTGCAGGAATTGAGGCGCCAGAAGCTCATCACCTTGGAAGGCGGCACGCTGACGATTCAAGACCTGGAAGCGTTGAAAGAGATGTCGTTTTTCAATCCGGATTATCTGCACCTCGATTACAGCAAGGAAGGGCCCAACGGCAACGAGCGGGAGGCGCGGTGAATTGCTTTATGTTAGCGCGCTTGGATTCCTGAACGCATAAGCTTTGCTTCGAGAAGAATCAATACGCCACACTCTATGCAGTACAACGAACACCAGCTGGCCCAGCTGGCAGCGACCGTGGCCGCAGGTCTTGCGCGCGGCTCGAATCTGCTCGACCAGGCCGGCGACAAGGACAAAATCCGCGCCTCAGCGCGCGAATTGGCACGCGTAAGCTTGCTGGTCGCACGCCATATCCTGGTCGGCGCGCATTGTGCCGCGCTGAAAGTCGACGAGCTGGAGCTGCTGTACGACGACGCGGATTTTCTGTAGCGGCCTTATTTTGCCGCGGGCACCGGCGTTGCCAACGGCACGTCCTTATCGACGATCCAGGCCGACGCGGCCATGCCGCCCTCCGGTCCCGGTGCCACCACCAGACTGTGCACTGCGCCGCGCGGATTGAAAAAGCTGTCTCCCGCTTTGAGTGCGCGATCGGGCTGTCCTTGAGTTTTCAGGATCAGATTGCCCTTGAGCACGTAGCCGGCTTCATCGCCGGGATGCGTGTGGTAGCCGATGGCGGAGCCGGGCGGCAGTGTCGCCGTGCCAATCACAATTTCCTTCCCTGGTACGCCGGATTGATCATGGCGCTCCAGGATGCTGCGCACGGGTTGCGCGGCCGGCTTGGGTTCATCGGCTGCGGCATTCAAGGACAGGGCGGCGATGGCGATGAGCGATAAGTGTATTGGCTTCATGGGGTGGATCTCGTGGTGTCGAAGAATTGAAGTTTTCGCGATTTGGCAATCTCTCCGCGCGAGCAATGTTATCAGTGGGAGTAGGAGATCCGATAGATGACATTGTTGCCGTCCTCGCTCATCAATAGCGATCCATCGGCGAGTTGCGCGGTCGCGACCGGACGGCCCCAGACATGTGCGTCATCCACGACAAAACCGGTCAGAAAGTCCTCGTAGTCCCCCGTGGGCTCGCCGTTCTTCATGTGCACGCGAACCAGCTTGTAACCGGTGCGAAGGCTGCGGTTCCAGGAGCCATGGAATCCGACTATGGCGTCGCCCACGTAGGATGCGGGAAACGCGAATTTTCCGCTGCCGGCCGCATAGAATGTCATGCTCAGCGCCGCCGAATGCGATTGGTACAGCACATCGGGGACCGAGACCTTGCCGTTCAAGTCGGGCCGGTCCCCCTTCAAGCGCGGGTCTTCGTTCGAGCCAATGTAGTACCACGGCCAGCCGAAGAAGCTGCTGCGCGCCACCCGCGTTGAATAGTCGGGTACCAGATCATCTCCCAGCGCGTCCCGCTCGTTGGTTGTGCACCAGAGTGCGCCGGTGGCCGGCTGTACGGTGAGACTGACGCAATTGCGGATGCCGTTGGCATAGTTGGCTGCCGCCGCCGGGGCGGCCGCATCGAGTTCCAGAACGGCCGCGCGATCCGTTTCCACGTCCCAGGCAGCGCCGAGACCGTGCGCGGCTTCCCATGACTTGATTTCCGCAGGCGTCTTCTTCGACATCGACTCGGCAACATTCGATCCCGAGCCCACCGACACAAACAGGCGCTTGGCATCCGGCGAAAATGCGATGTCGCGGGTGGAATGCCCGACGCCGCTGGGTAGTTGAGCAATGACAATTTGAGCCGCGCCACGCGCCTTCACATCGCCCACCTGGAAGGCATATCGGGTGACGCGATTGGTCTCGGCGACATACAGCCACTGCGGATTCTGCGCGTTCGGATAAAACGCCAGGCCGAACGGTTGTCGCAATCCCTGAAGATACACATCCGTCCCGGCGGCGCGGGTGCCGTCGGACGAAGGGTGCAGAATCGTTACGCGTCCTCCGCGCATCTCCGTGACCAGAATGTCGCCGTTCGGTGCAACGAGCATTTTGCGCGGGCCCGTAAGACCGGTTGAAAAAACATCGATGTGAAAACCTGGCGGCACCGACAACGCGGCATTGGCGGGTTTAGCCACCACCGATGAGCTATTGCGGGACGAGGGCGTCGCAAATGGCGGAGGCAGTGAACTCGCACTGATGCGGTGCAGTCGGCCCGGCGCGTCCAGGCGCCAATTCGCCGATTGCGCACTGCTGTCCGGCACGACGATGGCCGCTTCGGACGGCGCTTGACTCGCGACGCTTTGAAAATAGGCAATGAGGTTGTCGCGATCGATCTCGTTGGGAACGGGCAGCACCATCGCGGTGCCCGGTACCACGTTGCCGGGAGCGGCGAGAAAGCGCTTCAAGGTAGCCGCGTCCCAGATAAGTTTCGAATCACGCAGCGCTGCAGTGTAGGAAAATTGCGGTGCGCCGGCGGCCGCCCGTCCCATGAGGCCGATCAACGAAGGCCCCTGTGCGCCGCCGTTGTCGCCGGATTCGGCGGTGTGGCAAACGCTGCAGCGCTCCCGGAACAAAGACCTGCCGGCAACGGCGTCGGCGGCGAAAGCAGGCGCTATCGCCAGGAGCCACCCGGTCGCGCACCAAAGCGTCATCGATCGTACTGACATGCTCTGCTCCCGTGACCGCCGACTGGTATGGAAATATAACGCGTCTTCGTACAATCTCGCACGCATGCAGCTATTTGAAGTCACCTTGATCTTGCTGGCTCTCGCCGTGGTGTTTATGCGCATCGCGCGACGCCTGCGCGTGCCTTATCCGTCCCTGCTGGCCTTGGCAGGCGGCTGCGTCGCGCTGCTGCCGTTTGCGCCGCATTTGGGCATCCAGCCGCAGCTGGCCCTCGCCTTGTTCGTCGCGCCTGCGGTCATGGACTCGGCCTTCGACATGCCGCCGCGGGAAATGTTGCGTATTTGGGCGCCCTTGGTCTCCCTCGCCGTTGTGCTCGTGTTGCTCACCACCGCGGCCGTGGCTTGGGCGGGAGTGGCGTTGGCGGGACTCCCGCTAGCGGCGGCGATTGCCCTGGGGGCCATTGTGGCGCCCCCGGACGCCGCGGCTGCCGCCGCGGTCCTGCGCGAATTCAACTTGCCGCGGCGAACTCTGGCGGTGCTGCAGGGCGAGAGCTTGCTGAACGATGCGGTTGCCTTGTTGGTGTTTGGCCTGGCGGTGACCGCCGCGGTGTCACCCGGCAATGCATGGGACTCCTTGACGCCTCGCCTGTTGATCGCCGTCCCGGGCGGTGCAGTGCTGGGGGTGCTGTGCGCGCAACTCGGCATGAGCGTTTTCAAAAAGCTCGCCGGCACCTTGTCCTTGATCATTGTGCAATTCTTGACCACCTTCGGAACCTGGATTCTGGCGGAGCGGCTGCAGCTGTCGCCTATCGTGGCAGTCGTTGCGCTGGCGGCGGTGGTTGCCCGATACATGCCCTCGCGCACCAGCGCTCGCGATCGGGTGAACGCCTACGCGGTGTGGGCGACGGTGGTGTTCGTGCTCAACGTGCTCGCATTCTTATTGATGGGTCTGCAGGCGCGCGACATCTTGAATCAACTGCAGAGCGACGCGCTGATGCATGCCCTGGAATTTGCGGGCATCGTGCTCGCGATTGTGATCGGCGTGCGCCTTGGCTACGTTATGCTCTACGGCTTCGCGCTGCGCTGGTTTCGCCGGTTTTTCGAGCAGCGGGTGCTGCATGCAAAGGCGCCCAGCGCATCAATCGGAGTATTGGTGTCGTGGTGCGGCATGCGCGGCCTGGTCACGCTGGCAACTGCGCTGGCGCTCCCGCAGGAATTCCCGAGCCGCGATGTCATCGTCTTGAGCGCCTTCATCGTCGTGCTCGGCACGTTGATCTTGCAGGGATTCACCATCCGCCCGCTGATCGCCCTGCTGCGCATCGCGCCTGATTCGTCGCTCGATGAAGAGGTCAGCCAGACGCGCAACGCCATGCTGGACGCAGCCTTGAAGGAATTGACGGCGGTTCACGGCGGCAGCGCCACCCTGCTACGCGCCGAATATGAGACCGCGCGGGCGGCCAACGCGGGCCGATCGCAGCCGGATACCGAATACAACGAAATGCGCAGACGGGCCATTGCGGCCGAGCGGCGCCTGCTGGCGGACTGGCGGCGGGGCGGGCGAATCCAGGATGACGCCTACCACCTGCTCGAGGATGAGTTGGACCGCGCGGAATTGCAGATCGCGCGCGTGGCCAGTACTTCGTTGGATGGCTAGCCGCTTGACGTATTGCCTGCGAGCGTCGCGATAAGACGACTCTTCAGCCGGTTTCTCGATCTGCTGCTAGGATGGGGTGCAAACTTTTGGCCGGCGGCCGTGTCTCAAATGTCGGCACATAATCGTGGCAACCAAGGGAGAGACCACGGATGTCTTCACGTATCTTTGCAATCGCAACCATCAGCGTGCTTGCGGGCGTCTCGGCCGTGTCGGCGGTCGGCCCTTCCCAGCCCATGCATCTGCGGCCCAACGCGCCCGGAACTTCCATTCTGCACATTGCCGGCAGCCGCAGCGCCCAGCAGCGCGACAGCGCGACCGGCTCGAAATTCGATGCGTCGCTGGCCGAGATAGCACGCAATGTCAGCAACTTGCGCGCCGGACACGCACTCGAGGACTTGCATGCATTGAATCCCGCGGCGCGATTCTCACATCCGGCCAACAGCTCATCGCCGCTCGTGCTGATCGACGCCATCACCAAGGGCGATCCGCAGAGCCTGAAGGCGGCGCTCGTGGGGCTGGGACTGCAGCGCGCCTCGCAGTATTCCAACGATGTCGGCGGTTGGTTGCCGGTCGATCAATTGGACGCTGCCACCGCCCTGACGGAAGTTCATGCCATCCGGGCCGCGATGATGCGCACCCGCTCCGGCGCCATCACGTCGCAGGGCGACTATGCGCAGAACAGCGATTTGGTGCGCTCGCAGAATTCCCTCACGGGTGCGGGCATTACCGTCGGTGTGATTTCAGACAGCTACGATTGCTACCCGGTGTATGCCGCCAATGGCGTGCCCGCGAGCGGTCTCAACGGATATGCCAACAACGGCTTCAACACGACGGCCGCGATGGATGTTGCGAGCGGTGATTTGCCCGCTTCGGTCAATGTGATCGAGGAGGCGACTTGCATGAACTACGGTGCGCCCCTCCAATTGCCTTTTGGCGATGAAGGCCGCGCGATGATGCAAATCGTTCACGACGTGGCGCCCGGCGCCGGGCTCGCCTTCTATACGGCAGAGAACAGTGAGGCGGATTTTGCGTCCGGTATCACCAAACTAGGGGCGCCTGTCGCCAGCGGCGGCGCGGGCGCCAAAGTGATCGTCGATGACGTGGGCTATTTCGACGAGCCGTTCTTTCAGGACGGTCTGGTCGCGCAAGCAGTCAACGCTGTTGTCGCCAATGGCGTCGCCTATTTTTCCTCGGCCGGTAATAACGGCACGCTGGCGTATGACAACATTGCACCAACCTTCGGGACGTTGTCATCGACGCCGCCGAACTCCGGCGAGCATTTGCTGAATTTCGATACCAGCGGAGCGACCATAACGACCACACTGCCCGTCACCATCCCGCCGATGGTTCCGGGGCAATTTGTCACCATTGTCGTGGAATGGGACCAGCCCTACGTCACGGGCGCATCTGGGAGTGGCGGTTCCAGCAGTCGGATCGACGTTTGTATTACCGGCGCCACCGGCAATGACATCATCGCCAACGGCAATCTTCAAGCTGCGACCTGCAGCGGCCCGAGTGCATTGGGTCAAGACCCCGTGCAGATCATGATCATTGATAATCCCGCCAATGCAACCGCCAACAGCACAAAAGAAACATTGAACATCGTCGTGGGCTTGGTCAGCGGCGCAACACCCGGGCGCATCAAGGTCGCGGTCGAAGATGACGGCGCGGGCAGCCAAATCACGAAGTTTGCGAACAACGGCGGTACTGTGCAGGGTCATCCGAGCGCTGCGGGCGCAGCGGCAGTGGGCGCGGCATTTTTTGTGAACACACCATCCTGCGGCTTTACGCCCGCGCTGGAGCCCTTCTCCTCAGCCGGCGGCGATCCGATTCTGTTTGATGTCACCGGGAAACCTCAGGCAGCGGAATTGCGACAAAAGCCGGATTTCGTCGGCCCCGACGGCGGCAACAATACCTTCCTGGGTTTCACCATAGCCGGCACGGGATTCACCGATAACAGTACTGTCGCTCAGTGTGCGAATAACGCGAACTTCCCCAATTTCTTTGGTACCTCGGCCGCCGCGCCGCATGTGGCCAGCATCGCCGTGCTCCTGCTGCAGGCAGATCCGGCGCTGACACCCGCGGAAATCTATTCAGTGCTGCAGCAGAGCGGCAAGCCGATCGGTGTCACGCCCAATCCTCCCGGTACCTTCAACTTTGCCGCAGGCTTTGGGTTTGTGCAGGCCGACGTCGCGGCTACTTTGATCCCGGCCGTCATTCCCGCTGCGCCGACGCTGTCCTTGGGTTCAACCTCCATCGTGACGGGCACTTCAACGACGCTCACTTGGTCTTCCGCAAACACCACCGGCTGCACCGCATCGGGCAGTTGGTCGGGTGCTATGGCCAGCACGGGCAGTCAGACTGTGAATCCAACGGCGGTTGGCACGGACACGTACACGCTCGCGTGCGCAAATGCTGCAGGAAGCTCACCGGCTACCTCGGTGACGCTGTCCGTCACCGCCGCAGCGCCGCCGCCAAGTTCGGGCGGCGGTGGGGGCGGCGGGGCTCTGGGGCTGGCGACACTGCTGGGACTTCTCGCGCTGTGCGCGGCACGTGCGCAGGACCGCAGGGCGCGCTCACGCCGGCAGGTTTGTTAAACGCTGCAGCTCCTAGACGCTGCAGCTCGAATCGGCGTGCACATTGACTGCGGCCGCGTTGTTGATGCCCCTGCTGTCATCGTGCCCGCACTTCGCCGATGTCGCGTCGGTGCTGGTGGCGGTCCAGGCTAGGTTCGCCCGGCCCGTGGCGTCTGCAATGGCGGATATGGGAACGGAGGTGAACCCATTGATTCGCGCATTTTGCAGCAGGATCCTCTGGGGCTGAGCGTTCATGTCGTACACTGTAACGACAATGTCCTGTGTCCCATCATTGGTAATCTTGACTTGGACACCCTCGCCACCGAGTGCCGTCCCGCTCATCAACAAGGGCAGCGCCAAAATCAGTGCAGCTTTGATTGTGCCGCGCATTTTCAGACCCTCCGGGTAATACGATAGGAAATTACCTACGCACAGCGTGGCCCGCGCGCTCGAAGCCGGCAGCGGCGCGGGTCCACTATCGGTGTGGGAGTGACCCTACGCAACTAACCCGGTGATCGGACAAGCAAAACGGCGGTGCCATGGCGACCAACATGATAAGTGAGGCACACCCTGCGCGGCCCAAACCCTGGGCGACCTTCGGCGCGCTGGGGGTTGTGTTCGGTGATCTGGGCACAAGTCCCTTGTACACCTTGCAAACGGTGGTGCAGGCGACCGGAGGCCAATTCACGCCGCAAACCGCGCTCGGCGTGCTCTCGCTGGTGTTTTGGACCTTGATCGTGACCATTTCGATCAAGTACTGCCTGTTTGTCATGCGTGCCGACAATCGCGGCGAAGGCGGGATTTTGGCGCTGATGTCGTTGATCGGCGCCAATGGCTTCACGCCGGGGGTGCGGGTTTTGACCGGCATGGGCTTGCTCGGCGCCGCGCTTATTTATGGCGACGGTGTGATCACGCCGGCAATTTCGGTCTTGAGCGCGCTCGAGGGTGTGAACGTGGTCACCGACACTCTCAAGGCTTACGTCATGCCGGTGGCGGTCGTCATCTTGCTGGTGCTCTTCTCGGCGCAGCGCTTCGGCACGGAGAAGATTGGCCGTGCGTTTGGGCCGGTGATGATGCTTTGGTTTCTGGTCATCGCATTGCTCGGTATTGCTTCGATCCTGAAACGCCCGGAGGTCATCGCCGCGGTGGATCCACGTTACGCCATCCGCTTCATGATGGCTTCCGGCCGCGCGGGATTCCTGGTCCTCGGCGGCGTGTTCTTATGCATCACCGGTGGTGAGGCGCTGTACGCGGATATGGGTCATTTCGGCAAAGGTCCGATTCGCCGTTCGTGGTACGGCGTGGTGTTGCCGGCACTGCTGCTGAGCTACGCCGGACAAACCGCCTATCTGCTCGACAAAGGCACGGTGACGGGCAACCCGTTTTTTCAAATCGCTCCTGCCTGGTCGATCTATCCCTTGGTGGTGCTGGCGACGATTGCCACCATCATCGCAAGCCAGGCCATCATCACAGGTTCCTTTTCAATGACGCGGCAAGCCATGCAGCTCGGTTGGCTGCCGGGAGTGGCGATCAGACAGACTTCCGATCGGATCTACGGCCAGATCTATATCCCGGTGGTCAATTGGCTGCTGATGGTGGCAACCATTGCGACCACCATCGGCTTCGGCGCCTCGGATCGCCTCGCGGGCGCATACGGCACCGCTGTGTCGACCACCATGCTGTTGACTACTTTTCTCCTGTACCGCGCCATGCGCGATCTGTGGAAATGGCGGGTGGTCGCGGCTGTGGCGGTGGCCGGCATCTTTATCGTGGTCGATACGAGTTTTTTCACGGCGAATCTTTTGAAGATTGCGGAAGGCGGCTGGCTGCCGCTGACGTTCGCCGCGATTCTGTTCGTGGTTATGATCACCTGGCGTGCCGGGGTGGAGGCAATCCGCGCAACCCTGATGCAGGCGCCGCTGTCTGCCGAAAAATTTCTGTCGGATTTGCGGAGCGGGGCGATTCCGCGCGTGGAGGGAACCACGGTGTTCCTGACCCGCAGCGCGCAGAAGGTTTCGCGGCTCATCATGGATCACGCCCACTTTGTCGGCGTCCTGCCCCGCAACGCGATCGCATTGAGCGTGGTTTTTGAAAATACGCCGCGCATAACCGGTCCCCAGTGCGTGGTGGTCGATAGTGTCGGAGAAGGGTTGTGGCATCTCGTGGCGCGATTCGGATTCCTTGAAATCCCGGATCTACGCCGGGCGCTTTTGATGACGCGCGGTCTGCCCGCGGACGTTGACCTTGCCAAAGCCCTATTCGTCGGCACTCGCGATCTGGTGGTGTCCAAACATGAAAAAGCCAGCCTTCGAGGTTGGCGCTTGGTGCTGTTTGCGTTTCTTTATCGCAACTCGGTCAAGGTCGTCGACCGGTTCAATCTGGAGCCTTCGAATGTGATCGAGATTGCCAGGCAAATTGAGATCTAGCCGTCGGTTGCGCGGCGTTGTGATCATGAAATATCGGGCCGGGCTCGCGAAACTCGGGCTGATCGTAAGCGGATTTCTCAGTCAAATTTTGTATAACGCTCACCAGTCCCCACGCCAGCAACAGACACAGACACGGAAGCAATAGCAGAGCGATTGCGATATTCATGACGTTCACCCGACACCGAACTTCATCTCGGAACTCATGCTCCGATTTTAGAACTTGAAGTTATTCGGGGCTGTAGGACAACGCCGACATTGGTGTCAAAGCGAAAGACTCGTTGCGGCTCAAGCGGGGGCAGCCGGCAGCACCTGCCCGGAGAGTTCGCCGAATCCGATCGTTACGGCGCCCGGCCGTTCGCACCAGCCGCGAAAAATAACGGTGTCGCCATCTTCCAGAAAAGTGCGATGTTCGTCCTGGCCGATGGCCAAGGCCTGCGTGCCGCCCTTGCTCAACTCCACCAATGAGCCTGCCTCCGCAGGCGTGGGCCCGGATTGCGTGCCGCTGCCGAACAAGTCTCCCGGACGCAGATTGCAGCCGTTGACGGTGTGGTGCGCCACGAGCTGCGCGATGCTCCAATAGGCGTGCCGAAAACTGGTTGCCGAGAGCCGCTGCGGCGGTTCGCCGCGGGCCAGCATATTCGAAGTTTGAATGAGCGCTTCCAGCCGTATGTCGATGGCGCCGGCTTCGCGATTGCTTCGCGAGTCCAAATAAGGCAACGGCTGGGGATCCGCCTCGGGGCGGTCGAAGGGAACGCGAAAGGGCGCGAGCGCCTGCAAGCTCACCACCCAAGGCGAAATGGTGGTGGCGAAATTTTTCGAAAGAAAAGGTCCCAAAGGCTGGTACTCCCAGCCTTGCAGATCGCGCGCCGACCAGTCATTGAGCAGGCACAGACCGAAGATGTGATTCTCGGCGTCCGCCATCGGGATCGGTTTGCCCGGCGCGTTGCCTGTGCCGATGAAAATGCCCATCTCGAGCTCATAGTCCAGGCGGGCGCTGGGTCCAACCGCCGGGTTGCCGGCTCCCGAGGATCGTTGACCCTGGGGCCGTCGGAAATTCTGTCCCGACACGCCGATCGATGAGCTGCGGCCGTGATAGCCGATCGGAATCCACTTGTAGTTGGGCAGCAGCGGATTATCCGGGCGAAACAGGCGGCCGATGGCGGTCGCGTGATGAATGGAAATATAGAAATCGGTGTAGTCGCCGATCTGCGCGGGCAGCGAGAATACTGCTTCGCTCTGCGCCACCAAGCACCTTCTCAGCAACGCTTCATGAGCGGACCCTTGCGCCGCGGCTTCGAACAACGCGCGGCGCAGCGCCGCCCATACGCGCGGCCCAAGCTGCATCAGCGAATTCAGCGAATCAAGGCTGCCCGCAGAAACACCCGCCGCGGCATCATCGGTGAACAATTGCGCCTCCGCGAGAGCGCGCAGGTCAATGATCTGATCTCCAAGCGCCACGCCGCCTCGCAAGCCCTCCGCGGACTGCGCTCGCCGGAACACGCCAAACGGCAGATTTTGAATCGGAAACGCGCAACCGCTTTGATTCGCGGATGTCAGCCAGCTGCGCACCTTGGGATCGTTGGTTTTGTCCGGGGACGGAATCGTCACGGCTTGGCGGGATCGAAGTGTTTTTTCAGGCCCGACCAGTGGCTCAAGTAGTCGGTTTGCAATCGCGGTGTTCCCTGCAGCGCGGCGCGCGTGGGTTTCAGAACGCTTCGAGACTCGAACATGAACGCCATGGTGTCGGCAACACGGACAGGAACCGAGGTGTCGGCGGCAATGGCTTTGTCGAACGTGGCGGCGTCGGGCCCGTGTCCGCTCATGCAGTTGTGCAAAGAAGACCCGCCCGGCACGAAGCCTGCGCTCTTCGCGTCATAGACGCCGCAAATCAAGCCCATAAATTCATTGGCGACATTGCGGTGAAACCAGGGCGGCCGAAAAGTGTGTTCCATCGCCAGCCAGCGCGGCGGAAAGACGACGAAGTCGATATTGCTGGTGCCGGCGGTATCGCTCGGCGAGTGCAGCACCAGAAATATCGACGGGTCGGGATGATCGTAGGAGACCGATCCCATGGCGTTGAAGCGCCGCAGATCATACTTGTACGGCGCATAGTTGCCGTGCCATGCCACCACATCGAGGGGCGAATGATCCATTTTTGCGGCCCACAAGCGGCCGCCGAATTTTCCGAGCAACTGGCAATCTTCTTCGATCTCCTCGTAGCGAGCGACGGGAGTGAGGAAATCGCGGGCGTTGGCGAGGCCGTTCGAACCTATGGGTCCCAGATCCGGCAGTTTGAACTGAGCCCCGAAATTCTCGCAGATATACCCGCGCGCGGCGCCGTTCGGAAGCTCGACCCGAAAGCGCAGACCGCGCGGGATGACCGCGATTTCCAGGGGGTCCAATCTCAATCGCCCGAGTTCCGTGTCGAGCACGAGCCTGCCCTGTTGCGGCACGATGAGCAGCTCGCCGTCGGCGTCGTAGAAATATCGCCGCTGCATCGTCCGGTTGGCGGCGAATAAATAGATGCCGCAGCCCGAGTGATCTTCAGCCGATCCATTGCCGGCAATGGGAACGAGACCCTCGATGAAATCGGTGGCGGTGGCGGGAATCGGCAGAGGATCCCAGCGCAGCTGGTTCGGCGTGGCTGTTTCCTCGCTGCGTTCATCGAGCAGCGGGTGCTTGAATGGTTCGAAGGGCTGGTGAGTCACCGCGGGCCGAATGCGATACAGCCACGAACGTCGATTGGCGTGCCTGGGTGCGGTGAAGGCCGTGCCCGAGAATTGTTCCGCGTACAAACCGAAGGGGCAGCGTTGCGGTGAGTTTTGTCGGTCGGGCAGCGCGCCCGTCAATGCTTCGGTGGCGAATTCGTTGCCAAAGCCGCGCATGTATTCAGGGGATTCGGGGTGGTTTGTGCTCACCCGCTCATTCTATGACACTGCGGGGCGGCGGTGGGTGCGGACCGCGTTGACGGAGGGCAACGGACAGGGAAACGTCGGGCTCCACGATCGCGTCCCGGCTCACGCTTTGATGACCCGTCTTATGAGGACTCAAGAACTCCAACAGCTGCCGTCCACCGGCTGCGTTCGTCGCTACGACCTTGAGCGCGGCGAGCGCCGGGGTCGCCAGGACGATGCCTGCGATTCCCCAGAAACAGCCGCCGAACCACAGCGCCAGGAACACCAACATGGGGTTCAATTGCAGGCGCCGACCCACCAATAGCGGCTGCACGAATTGTCCCTCGATCGTGGCGATCACCAGATAAGAGCCGGCCACGGCAATGGCGTGACCCACGCCATCGAAGGATATGAACGCCACGATCGTCAGCACGATGAGCGTGGTGGTTGCGCCGGCATAGGGAATGAAATTCAAGATGGCCGCCATGGTGCCCCACAGAAACGGGTTGGGCATGCCACACAGCATCATGACGAATCCCGTGACGAGCCCCAAACCCACATTGATGAGCGCGGTCGTCGCATAGAATCGTCCGACCTCGCTGCGCACCTTTTCGATGACCGACAGAATATGGGCGGACTTCAAGTCGCTGGCGAATGCCGCGGTCATTCTTGCCAACATCGGCGGCCCGCCCGCGAGCAAAAACAACGTGAGGATCACAATGGTCACGCAGGAGAGCACCACCGTGCGTGCGCCGTCGAACAGCATCTCCGCCGAGCCGCTTTCCTGCACAGGCGCGGGCGCCGGCGCAGCACTGCCGGCGGGCGATGCTTGAGCAGGCTGCGGCGCGGCGCCGAGGTTGCCGGCCGACTTTCGCAATTCACCGATGCGCGCCATGAATTGTTCGAACGGCCTGATCTTCCGCTCGATCAGCCTGACGGTGTGGGGCGCGGCGGCAAACCACTTTTGCGCCGGCTCGGACATGAAGTTCACCATTGCGACCATGATGCCGAGGATCGCCGCCACGATCACGGCGGCACCGACGCTGCGCGGCACGCCCTTCGCGTGCAGAGCTTCCACGGGGCCCGACAGCACCAGAAAAATCAACAGCGCCAGCGCCACGGGAATGAAGGCGACGTGCGCGAAGTAGAGCAGCAGGCCGATTGCGCCCGCGACCAGCAGACGCACCGATGTGACCCGTGATTTTATTTTTTTAAGTTCCACCGGCACCCCAACTCAGGCGGGTGAGCAGGTCACCCGCCTGAAAAACCATAAAAGACTTTCTTTGAATCTCGCTTTCTTTAGATCTCTTTGCGGTTCATGTCCGGCTTGTCGCCGCTCTTGTTGCGATCCTTCTCTTGGCTGCCGCCGGTTTGCTGACCGCGGTCGCGGTTTCCTTGATCCTGCTGGCCGCTCCTGTCCTTGCCGCCCTGCTGCTGCCCGCCTTGGTTCGGGTTGCGGCCCGGCTGATTCGTATCGGAACTTTGATTCGTGTTCGACATTGAAGAACTCCTGGGTTGGTGTTGGTACCGGAGCACAATAAATCCAGAACCGTGACCGCAATGTAGGTCAACTTCGACCGAGCCCTGCGGACGCACGCTTTGCTGCTGTAGGAGGTGACCGACAGACAGGTTGCCGGCTGCCGCCGAGCGCAGCGGGCCGCGCCGCCGCGCCGGCGGTGGTATTTGTAGGAATGGACGTGCCGACCCGCGGATAGTGTGCGATCCTTCGCGGGGACAAAATTCACGGTATTTAAAGGCATGTCACGCGAACACTTTCATTGGGACGACCCGTTGTTGCTCGATGCGCAATTGACGGATGAAGAAAAAATGATTCGAGATGCTGCGCGCGATTATGCGCAGGGCCAATTGGCGCCGCGCATACTCGAAGCTTTTCGCCGCGAGCACACCGATCCGGGCATATTCAAGGAAATGGGCGCCGTGGGTCTGCTGGGCGCAACCATTCCCGAAGCTTACGGCGGCGGTGGGATGAATTACGTCAGCTATGGTCTCATTGCGCGCGAGGTCGAGCGAATCGACTCGGGATTCCGCTCGATGATGAGCGTGCAGTCCTCGTTGGTCATGCTGCCGATTTTCAAATTCGGCACCGAGGCCCAGAAGCAGAAATATCTGCCTTCCTTGGCGCGCGGCGAGACCATCGGCTGTTTTGGTTTGACCGAGCCCGATCACGGTTCCGATCCCGGCAGCATGATTACGCGCGCGCGCAAGGCTTCCGGCGGCTATCGACTGTCGGGTGCGAAAAGCTGGATTACCAACAGTCCAATTGCCGATGTGTTCGTGGTGTGGGCAAAAACCGAGGACGACATCATTCGAGGATTCATCCTCGATAAAGGCTGGAAGGGACTCACGACTCCGGTCCTGCACGGCAAGGTGGGTCTGCGCGCATCGACCACCGGACAGATACTCATGGATGAGGTGTTTGTCCCCGAAGAAAACCTGCTTCCCGGCGTCACGGGGCTAAAGGGTCCTTTTACCTGCCTCGACTCCGCGCGTTACGGCATTGCCTGGGGAGCGCTGGGTGCGGCCGAGAGTTGTTGGCACACCGCACGGCAATACGTGCTCGATCGCAAGCAATTCGGCCGCCCGCTCGCCGCGAATCAGCTCATCCAGAAAAAACTCGTCGATATGCAAACCGAAATCACGCTGGCACTGCAGGGCTGTTTGCGCCTCGGCCGCATGAAGGACGACGGCACCGCGTCGGTGGAAATCACGTCCATCATGAAGCGCAACTCCTGCGGCAAGGCGCTCGATGTCGCACGCATGGCACGCGACATGTTGGGCGGCAACGGCATTTCCGACGAATACGGCGTGATTCGTCATGTCGTGAATCTGGAAGTCGTGAATACCTACGAAGGCACGCACGATATCCACGCCTTGATCCTGGGCAGGGCGCAGACCGGGATTCAGGCGTTTTCCTAAGGATAAGACGGCGACGCGGCACCGGAGACCCGCTGCACGCGGATACTCGGCTTAATGCCGATTTGCCACTCCGCGCTCACGGGGCCCTCGGCACTCACGCTGAGCCGCCGGCTGGTCGTCTCCTCGGCGCGGTCCATGTTCGGATGCCAAATCCTCACCATGTATTCGCCCGCCGGCATGTCGGCGATCGATACCGTCCCGAGCGCTCCGGTCTTCGCAAAAAACGGCGTTTCCGATACATAGATGTAGCCGATCATCCAGTCGTGAATGTTGCAGCCAAGCACCACGACACCGGGCTTGTCGAACACGACCGGCGGCGCGTTCGTGCCGGCATACAAGGGCAATTCGAATTTCTTTGCGGTTGAGAATGAATAGACTTGGTGGCGGATGTTGTCGCTGTTCGGAAAACGCACCGTCGAGCCTACGAATATCGGCTTCACGAAGGGCACGAACTGCTTGTCGACCTGATCCACGGCGTCGGGCGGAGGGTGGGAATGCTGGGCGTTGCGCGCATCGACCGCAACCGCCAACACCACCGCGTCGGCCACATCTCTACCCTTGTGATCCTTCACGGCCACCCGCAATTCGGCGGCGTGCGCAGCCGCGAAGGCAAGAACCATGCCCAAAGTTGCGCAGACTTTCTTGATCATTCAGAGACGTTCCTAATCATTCAAACCTTCTCGACCAATCAAAACCGATAGATCCAGGTCAATTCCGAGAGCGAGTCGGTGTAGTTGTTGCCGCCCTGAGCATGGGTTTCAAGACGCTGAAATCCGCCGCCGATCAAACTGTGCACGGTCAGCGAATAGTCCACCCCGAGCCGCGCGCCAAACGTCGTGCCCGCAAGTCTATACGCGTAGGCGCCGGGTCCAAACGTCGGATCGGGTGCAACCGCTTTGGAATAGGCAAAGATGTAGTAGCCCGGCTGGCTGGTCGAAACGACGTCACCATGCCTCAATAACGATCCCAGTCCGAGCGAGATCCGCTGACTCAATTGGTACTCCGCTCCGGCCTTGAAACTTCGTCCTTCCTGGCTGAACACATCGCTCGAAACACCGTAAGCCGCGTATTCCACAGGTGCCGCGCGGCGGCGTTCGAACACGTACATTGCCCAGAAATTCCAGCGTTCATCCAGCCGCTTGCCCGCCTCCAGGGAAGCGCGATACAGGGTCGCATCGCGATAGCGATCGGCGTAGTCGGTTCGGCCTACGGAGATCCCGGCACGCGTCCAGGGAGCGAAGGCGCCCACGGCCCACTTTTTCTTGAGGGACAGCAGGCCATCGACCGATGCGCTGTTCAACCCGGAGAGCCGCTCATAAAGCTGGCCGGACAGATCGCCGCCCGCGGACAGGCTGAACCCGTCGCCAATGGAAAGCAGTTGAAGGAAGGAAGTGCTCGCCGCGACGCTCGAATCCGCCACCACGCTGGCGTAGCTCCCAGCATTGCCGACATTACCGTCGTGATTCAGCGCCGCCGACGTCGCCAACGTCCAATCGCTGCGCGCAGTGTGACCTGCCGCACAAAACACCAGAAATGCGGATAGCGATACGCAGATCGGTCGCATGACCACATTATGCAATGTCGGTGCGGCCCACGGCGGGATCTAGGTCGCATCGCGAGCGAGGCGTGCGGTAAAGGTGTGCTGGGCCGAGCCTCAGGCCACCACCCTATGGACGTTCGAGTTCGGGGGCTTGGGCTACCGAATGTCCCGCCGCCAGCCACGCATCGAGTCCGCCGTGCAGCGGCCGGACCCGTTTGAAGCCGTGGTTCATCAGAATCTTGGCGACGCTCGCGGCCGAAGCTTCGCTGGGGCAGGTGCAATAGAGAATAATGTCGCGATCTCTGGGCAGCTCCTTGAGGTGCACGTCCACATCGGGCAAGGAGATGTGCAAGGCGCCGGGAATCCAGCGCGGCTCGAGCGCCCGCGCACTGGCCGAGCGCACGTCGATGATGAGCGGCTGCGAGCCCTCCTGGATGAGCTGGTTAAGCTCCGCGACACTAATGCGTGCCATGCGCAGCATCTTGTAAAAGCGTCTGCGCTCCCACCATTTGTAGCCGACATAGGCGCTGAGCAGAACAAGCGCGATGCCAAAGGCCATGCTGCCGATCTGATCCATGCGAATCAGCAGCCGCGCGATTTGAGTTTTGAACAGCATGCCGGCGACGAGAGCCGCGCCCACCCACAAAGTCGCCGCCAGCAAGCTCAAGCCGACGAATCTCAGCCAGCCGATGCGCATGGCGCCCGCCAGCGGCGGTGCAATAGTCGCGAGCCCCGGGACGAATTTCGCGATCACCAGAGAGTTGACGCCCCAGCGGTCAAACTGGCTTTGTGTTTGAGCGACGCACGAATCAGGCTCCAAGGAAATTCGGCATAACGTCTTCAACACGCGGATTCCGTATTTCTGCCCGACCCAGTACCAGCTGCAATCGGCCAGGAGGCATGCCAGGACTGCCGCCAGGAAAATCGCCGCGAGCGGCACCTGACCGTTGGCGCCGAGAGCGCCGGCGAGCACCAGTGTCGGAATGACCGGCACGGGCAGCCCGATTTGATTGAGCAGTACATTGAGCGCCACGACGGCTAGCCCGTACTGCGCAAGACCGAGTATGACTTGCTGAGTCAATGCTGCCGGCGTTCGATATTGGGCAGGAACGCCGCCACCATTCCGAGCAGGGGCAGGTAGGCACAGACACGATAGACGAATTCAATTCCGTGCCGGTCCGCCAGGCCGCCCAAGACCGCCGCGCCGATGCCGCCGATGCCGAAGGCGAAGCCGAAAAAGAGTCCCGACACGGCCCCCACGTTGCCGGGCATGAGTTCTTGCGCGAATACCACGATGGCCGAAAAGGCCGAGGACAGAATCAAGCCGATGATGAATGTCAGGATTCCCACCCACCTCAAATCAACATAGGGCAGGATCAAGGTGAAGGGAGCGATCCCCAAGATCGACACCCAAATCACACGTTTGCGTCCGATACGATCACCCAATGGGCCGCCGAACAGCGTACCGAGCGCCATCGCGAGCAGAAACACGAACAAATGGACCTGTGCGGAGCGCACCGAAACATGAAATCGGTCGATCAAGTAGAAGCTGTAGTAGCTCGTGATGCTGGCCACGTAGAAATATTTGGAGAAAATCAACAGGACCAGCACCACGATCGATGCGCGCACACGCGCCGACGACACCGGGCGATGCACGGCCGCGGTGTGTGCAGGCTTGGGCCGATCAATGTGCCGGCGCTTGTACCAGGCTCCAACCCGCGCCAGCACCGCGATCGCGATCAGTGCGGCGATTGCGAACCAGGCGAGACTGGGTTGCCCCTGCGGAATGATGATCCATGCCGCGAGCAAGGGTCCCATGGCAGAGCCGGCATTCCCGCCGACCTGGAAAATCGATTGCGCCAGCCCATGGCGACCACCGGAAGCCAGGCGTGCGATGCGCGAGGATTCCGGATGAAAAATTGCGGAGCCCGCGCCGATCATGGCGGCGGCGGCGAGCACGCTGACGTAGTTCGGCGCAAAGGCCAGGGTCACGATGCCGATCAGCGTGAAACACATGCCGGCGCTCAAGGAATACGGCTTCGGGTGCTTGTCGGTGTAGATGCCGATGACGGGCTGGAGGATGGAGGCGCATGCCTGATAGGTCAGCGTAATCGTGCCGATCTGCACGAAACTCAGATGAAATTCTCCCTTCAGCAAGGGATAGATCGCGACGATCAACGACTGCATCATGTCGTTGAGAAAGTGCGAGAAACTCAGAGCCCCCAATAGATTAAAGCGCGTCTGCGCCACCGGGGTTACGGCCAACTCCGCCGTGATACTTTTTGCCATGCCTCAAGCTCTTCGAATGTGCAATTTATCTGCAAGCTGAACTGCGTACCCTACTAGCTACTTCGTCATCTGTCCTGCGAGAATGCCGCAATGAAACGCTTCGAGCCCCTGGTCGTTCTCCGCGATGCTGTTACTCGATGGGACCTGCTGGCATTCATCGTGGTGATCGGACTGGTGGTGTTTCTGGGCGAGACCTCGCGCGGACTCTTTGCGCCGTTGACCGCGCTCGAGGCGACGCCGATTTCCCTGGACCCCTGGCATCTGCCTGAATATGCCGCGCGTACGACATTTCGCATGTTCGCGGCCCTGGCGCTGTCGCTGGTGTTCACGCTGACCTACGCCACCTGGGCGGCAAAGAGTGAGCGCGCCGGCAAGTTGCTCGTGCCCATTCTGGACATCCTCCAGTCGGTTCCCATTCTAGGGTTCATTTCCATTACCGTGGTGTTCTTCATGTCGTTGGCGCCGGGACGCGTCCTGGGGGCGGAATTCGCCGCCATCTTCGCGATCTTCACCAGCCAGGCCTGGAACATGGCTTTCAGTTTCTATCAGTCCCTGCGCACGGTACCGACCGAACTCATCGAGGCGGCGGAATCCTTCCGGCTCTCGCCTTGGATGCGATTCTGGCAATTGGAAGTTCCCTTCGGCATGCCGGCGCTCATCTGGAACATGATGATGTCGATGTCCGGCGGCTGGTTCTTCGTGGTGGCATCCGAGTCGATCAGTGTCGGTCACACCACGGTGGCGCTGCCGGGCGTGGGTTCCTATATCGCGCTCGCCATCGAGGACAAGAACCTGGCCGCCATCGGCTGGGCGATCGCGACCATGGCGATCGTGATCCTTTTATATGATCAGCTGATATTTCGGCCCTTGGTGGCGTGGGTGGACCGATTTCGGGTCGAGCAGGAGCCCGGGGCGCGCGTGCCGGATTCCTGGGCGCTGACCATGATGCGCCGCTCGCGTCTCATTCAGGCGGCAACACTCGCGTTCCACGGCGCCGTGATGTTCACCAGCCGTGCGGTGAAACGCCGGGATCGTCCGATTGCACCGGTGTCGAACAAGCCGAGGCGATCGCTCGACCTCTTGTGGGTTTCATTGATCGTGGTGGCGGTCGTATTGGGGCTTTGGCACATCGTGGTGGTGCTGATTCAGAACACGCCGCTGAGCGAAGCGCTGCAGGTGTGCGGCCTGGCTACACTGACCATGCTGCGGGTGTTCGTCTTGATTGCGCTCGCCAGCCTCATCTGGGTGCCGGTCGGCGTGTGGGTGGGAATGCGGCCGCGGGCGGCGCAAATCGTGCAGCCCATCGCGCAATTCATGGCGGCCTTTCCGGCGAATCTGTTGTTTCCCATCGCGGTGTACGGGATTGTGAAATGGAAACTGAATCCCGATATTTACCTGAGCCCCCTCATGATTCTGGGAACGCAGTGGTACATTCTTTTCAACGTCATCGCCGGCGCTTCCTCGATACCCGCGGAGATGCGCTATGTGTCGGCGAACTTTCGCGTCACGGGCTGGTTATGGTGGCGCAAGGTGGCGCTGCCCGCGATTCTGCCGTTCTATGTGACGGGCGCGATTACGGCGTCCGGCGGTTCTTGGAACGCTGCCATCGTGGCCGAACTCGCCAGCTGGGGCGATACTCATGTTCAGGCGCGGGGCCTGGGCAGTTACATCGCCGAGGCGACCACCGCCGGGGACTTTCACCGCATCGTGTTGGGGATCGGCACCATGAGCTTGTTCGTCGTGGTGATCAATCGCTTATTCTGGCGCCCGCTGTACTACTACGCCGAGCGCAAGTACCGGATGACTTAGAGGGCAGGGCATGAATACTTCTCCGCTGCTGCAATGCACTGATGTCCGCAAGGCTTTTCCGAAGCCGGACGGTGCGGAACTCCTGGTTCTGCAGGGAATGAATCTGGAGCTGCGCGAAGGGCAGATCGTCGGGCTCCTGGGCAGGTCGGGCTCCGGCAAGTCCACGCTGTTGCGTCTGATCGCGGGACTGTCCGAGCCCAGCGCGGGCGATCTGCAATACCTGGGCAAACCGATTTCCGGACCTGCTCCCGGCATCGCCATGGTGTTTCAGAGCTTTGCCTTATTCCCGTGGCTCACGGTCTTTGAGAATGTGGCACTGGGGCTGGAGGCGCAGCGCATGTCCAGGGCGGAAATTCGCAAGCGGTCCCTGGCGGCCATTGATCTCATCGGCTTGGACGGCTTCGAGTCCGCCTATCCGCGCGAATTGTCGGGCGGCATGCGTCAGCGCGTCGGGTTTGCGCGCGCCTTGGTGGTTCATCCCAATATTCTGCTGATGGACGAGCCGTTTTCCGCTCTCGACGTATTGACTGCAGAAACCCTGCGCACCGACTTCCTGGATTTATGGGCGGAAGGAAGGATGCCCATCAAGGGGGTCATCCTGGTCACCCATAACATCGAAGAGGCGGTATTGATGTGCGACCGGGTCTTGGTGTTCGGCAGCAATCCGGGCCGGATCTTAAGTGAAATCAAGGTGACGCTCCCGCAGCCACGCAACCGCCTCGACCCCAGTTTTCGCGAGCTGGTGGAGCGCATCTACGTGGAAATGACCGCCCGGCCGGCGAGCGGGGCTCCCGGGCGCAAGGAGAACTTCCCGGGCTTAGGCATAGGCAGCGTCCTGCCGCATGTGTCCTCCAACCTGCTCGCGGGTTTGATGGAAGCCGTCGCGGCGCCGCCTTTCAACGGCAAGGCCGACCTGCCGGAAATTGCCTCGGATCTGACCATGGAGATCGATGAACTCTTTCCCGTCGCGGAGACCCTGCAAATGCTGCGTTTCGCGGAGCTGGAGGGCGGCGACCTGAAGCTCACCGAGGATGGCATGGCCTTTGCGCACGGCGCTCTGGATGAGCGCAAGCGCATATTTACCCGTCATTTGCTGACCTATGTTCCGCTTGCCGCGCACATCAGGCGGGTGCTGGACGAAAGGGCATCGCATTCCGCGCGAAGAAGCCGCTTTATCGACGAATTGGAGGACTTCATGGATGAGGACGCGGCGGAACAGAGCCTGCGGGCCGTGGTGAGCTGGGGCAGATACGCGGAGGCCTTCGCGTATGATGACGAGAATGCCATGTTCAGTCTGGAGAATCCGACTTAAAATCACCTGATGACCGAGATGGCTCCCTATTTGACGCTGAATGTGCCGCCGGACGAGATGGTCAAATACATTCAGGATTTGATGACACTGCCTCACGGGGAGATAGCGGCCGGTTCAGCCATGGCGCTGGCGCAGCGGCATTGGGGCGGCGACACTCCCTTGGCACGCGCTGCGCTGCTGCGATGGGGTGCGCTCAATCTGGCATTCCAGGATAAACGCTTGGAAACCTGGACCGTCACGCGTGAACACGATCGCATTCAAGTGCCGGCCGCTTTGGTGGCCGCAGCGGGCATCGCGCCATTGATTTTGGATAACGAGCGGGCAGTATTCGACATACCCGCGCTTTTGGATGCCACGCTGGATTTCCAACCTCCAGCGGGTCAGGCTTAGGGGCTCCTAGCTATTCATGACAACCCCGGCCGAGAAAGCGCCTAAGGCGCGCTTTGGCGTACTGCGCACAATCGCACTTTACAAGCTCGTGAAGGTGGTGCTGCTGCTGGCGGTCGCCTACGGGGAATTGCGATTGCGCGATGCATCACTGGCGGCGAAGCTGCTGTCCTGGGCGCAGGCGCGGCCCTACGGGCTGGAACATCGCATCGTGACGCAGATCCTCGAGTGGTTCAGCGGTTTGAGCGTTTCGCGCATTTATCTCTATCGCATGATTACGCTGGGCTACGCCGCGGTTTTCGCCGTGGAAGGAATTGGCTTGTGGATGGAGAAGCGCTGGGCGGAGTGGCTCACCACCATCATTACGGCATCGCTCATCCCGCTGGAGGCCTGGGAAATATTCCTGCGCCCGACCATCGGCAAGGGTCTGATATTGCTCGCAAATGTCGCCGTTGTCGCCTACCTGGTGTGGCATGTCCGCAAGACGCAGGCGTCCCGGGACAATGCCATTGTGAAATGATCTTCATCTAGCTGGAAACGCCTGATTCCGTCGTATTCTTCGCAGCGCTTACGCCCTCACCACGTTTTGGAGATCTCATGAAGAAGCCCGCGATCCTGATCACTACCGCCTTGTTGACGCTTGGCCTCGCCGCCGCCTCGATGGCTGCTGATGCGCCGAAGAGCGGCACGCCGGCAGCGGCCGATAGCTCTGCCCCTGCGCCAAAGGCCAAGTCCCATAAGACCAGCACCAAGAAGCACAAGAAAGCGACGACTGCTACTACGGCAACCAAGTAATATTATTGGTATAACGCCCCGACCGCTTAACGGCGGCCGGGGCGTTTTTTTTGTCTTGGAACAACTGGCGGGTACATGGATCTGATCGTTGCAGTCAAGGCTTTGATACTGGGTGTGGTGGAAGGACTGACGGAATTTCTCCCGGTCTCGAGCACCGGCCATTTGATCGTCGTCGGCAGTCTTCTCAATTGGAACGATGAGAAAGGCGAGGTATTCGAGATCGTCATCCAATTTGCCGCCATCCTGGCGATTTGCTGGCTGTACCGCCAACGGCTGTGGACCGTCATTGCAACGTTGCCGCGCGAGCGCAAATCGCAACTCTTCACCTTGAATCTGGTGCTGGCGTTCCTGCCTGCGGCCGTCATCGGCGTGATATTCATCGGTACGATCAAAAAGTATCTGTTCGCGCCGGTGCCGGTCGCCAGCGCCTTCATCATCGGCGGCATCCTGATCCTGCTGATCGAGAGCCGTAAGCGTGCCTCGCGGGTCGACAATATCGACGCGATCAAGCCGCCGGACGCGCTCTGGATCGGCGTTGCGCAAACGCTGTCGATGATTCCGGGAACCTCGCGCTCCGGTGCGACCATCATGGGCGGCCTGTTGCGCGGGCTGTCGCGCCCGGCGGCCACCGAATTCTCGTTTTTCCTCGCCATTCCCACGATATTCGGCGCGACCGTGCTGGAACTGTACAAGTCGCGCCACTTGCTGAACATCGATGATCTGGCGGTGATCGGCGTCGGCTCGATTGCATCGTTCATCAGCGCGATGATCGCCGTCAGGGCATTGCTTCGCTATGTCAGCGGCCACAACTTCAAGGTGTTCGCCTGGTACCGCATCGCCTTTGGATTCGTGATCCTGGGCACCTGGTATTTCGGCGTCGTGAAGTGGTGAACGCGATATTTCCCCAAGCGGCCGATGTTGCGCATCTCATTCAGGTTGCATTGACGCCGATCTTCTTGATCTCCGCGATCGGCGTGACGCTCAATGTCCTGACCAGCAGGCTGGCGCGAATCGTCGATCGGGCGCGCGCCATGGAGACCGAATTGTGCCGGCCCGACTATGTGCCCGGTGGGCGCGATTTGCACGCGGCGCTCGGCGTGATGAAACGGCGGGCACGCTACATCAACTCAGCGATCACCCTGATCACGCTGTCGGCGCTGTTCATCGCGTTGGTGGTGATGATGCTGTTCGTCAATGCCTTTGCGCATTGGGATCTCGCGGCATTCATCGCAATTATGTTCATCTTGTCGATGCTCTCGTTTGCAGCGGCCTTGACGGCTTTTCTGATCGAAGTGCGTATCGCCACCACGACGCTGCGCATCGGCATCGAGGCTGCATCGCGCAATAGCTAGGTCGGACGGCCCTTGGGCCGGGTCCTTAAGCCTAGTGTGCGGCGCGCTCGCGCACGGGGATGGGCACATTGCACAAGTCGATGTGGCCGGCCGGCACCTTGAAAAAATCTTCGGGGCGGTTGCGGCGCGATTCGATGAGCGCCGTAAAGGTCGGTGTGTCGGTGCGAATGACCTCGAGGTTCGAACGTTCCGCGGCCGGCACGTCCGCGGCGACGCGAATCGACTTGATCGGCAACGGCTTCTCGGTCTTGGTATAAAAACCCATCTCCGCGCTGCCGCGCGGCAGGCCGGAGAGCAGTTCCACGCCTTTTACAACTCTGCCGACCAGCGCCACATTGCGGTCCAGATGCCGCGGCGCGTGCCCGATCACCACGTACATTTCCGCGCCGCTGCCGCTTTCGGCATCCAAATCGCGTCCCACGCCCACCATGCCGTAGCAATGCGCCAGCCAGACCTTGTGCAAAGAAGCTGAGCGCGCCACCGGCAGGCTGTCCGAGAATCCGACCTCGGGTGCATACACGTCGCCATCCGGCAGGCGGGTAAAGGCCATGCGGGCCGGAAGCGCGGAATCGAATTCCGGCGCCACCTTGCCGATGCCGGGCGGCAGCGGATGGCGGTTCTCCGGGTCGCCCCATTGAGCAACATAGTTGTCCTGCTCGCGAATGACCGACAGTCCGTTGAAATATCCCGAGCGGGCCAAGGTTTTGATATTGGCGACATGCAGCGGGGCGAACGCGGGGGCCAATTCGATGACCACACGCCCGGCCGGCAATTCCACGTACAAGGTGTTTTCCGGGTCGAGGGAACGCCAGTCCGACGGTTTGGAGGCCGTCAAAACCTCCGGCATGCTTGGAGCTTTAGCGGCCGGCACAGGCTGCGATAAAATAATCAGCGCGCAAGGGATTAAAAATCTAAAATTGGCGTTCATGGACTTGAGTATTGCATAAATGCCATCGGCCTTAGGAGGCGAAATGCGCCGCATTCTATTCAGTTGCCTCGTGTTGCTCATTGCGGAATTGCAGCTCGCGCCGGCGCACGCGCAAGGCTATCCGGCCGGGGGCATTCCGCCGATCACGGGCAGCGGCGGCCGGACGCAGCAGGGGCCGGAAATTCCCTCTGCGCCCCCCGAGGTCAAGCCCGACAAGGCGGCGGCGAAAGCCTATGCGGCGGGCATGAAGAGCATGCAGAAGGCACGCGAGCTGGAAGAGACGATCGCAAAGGCAACCGACCCGGACAAGAAAGCCAAGGCCATGGTGAAATTGGATGATACCTATGGCAGGGCGCTCGAGGAATTCACGGAAGTCTTGCGCAACAAGAACGACATGTACGATCCCTGGAACAAAATCGGGTTTATCCATCTGCACTTCGGCGCCTACCGCGAGTCCATTGACGACTACAACCACGCGCTCGCGCTGAAGCCGGATTTGTTGGAAGCAATTCAACATCGCGGCGAGGCATTCATGGGCGCCGACCGCCTGGACGAGGCCAAGGCCGCCTACATGGACCTGTTCTTCCACGCCCGCCCGCTCGCTGATCAAATGATGATCACCATGCAGGCCTGGCTGCAAAGTCACCGGGCGTCCGCGAACGGCATGCGCGCCGCGGATATCGATGCCTTCGACAAATGGTTGCAGGAACGCGAGGGCATCGCCAAGACCACGGCGGCGAATTAGAGGATCACGGCGGCGAATTAGAGGATCACGGCGGCGAATTCGAGGAGCCGCTTTTGTACTTCGCGTGGGGCGACTGCCCTTAGGGCGTGCGGCTCAATCCATCAATCTTGGCGCGCAGCTCCGCCACGAGTTCTTCGAGCGCGCTCACCCGCTGACTTAAAGTCCGCGCATCCGATGCGTCCGGGCTCCCGACATTTTGCAGCTCGGCGGCCGTAGGCTCCGCCGCGGACACGAGAGCACCCGAGAACAGGTGCGCATAACGCGATTCGCGCGAGCCGGGGGCTCTGGCCAATCGTGCGATGAACGGTCCGTCCTCGCGCGTCAGCAGGCCGCGCAACGTGCTCTCCACTGCTTCGGCATCGGCAAATTCGCACAAGCGATTCGTGCGCGAGCGCAGCTCACCCGGGGTCTGGGGTCCGCGCAACAGCATCACGCAAATGACGCCGAGTTCCTGCTTGGTAAACTTCAGGGAGCCGAACTCGGTATTGCAAAAGCGATGCTTGTACTTCGTGACGCGCCCGCCGTAGCCCGCGGATTTGTCGCTGACCATGTATTTTTTCATCAGGGAATCGACCGACTGCTGGACTTCGGCCTCGCTCAAGTCGAGCACCGGTTCGCGGTTGGTTTTCTGATTGCATGCATTGGTCAGGGCATTGAGCGACAGGGGATACTGATCGGGAGTGGTAATTTCTTTCTCGATCAGGCAACCGATGACTCGCGCCTCGTGCGGGGTGAATACGATATTCATTGACAGCTTCCAACTCGGCGCCGGTTGATCTACCGTAGCGCTCTTAAGTTCCAAAAGAGAAAACAGGACATCCGCAAATGAAAACCAAAGCCGCTGTTGCCACCGCCGCCCGCAAGCCTCTTGAAATCATCACGGTGGACTTGGACGGCCCCAAAGCGGGCGAGGTGTTGGTCGAAATCAAGGCGAGCGGAGTCTGTCACACCGATGAGTTTACCCGCTCGGGAGCGGATCCAGAGGGATTATTTCCGGCGATTTTAGGTCACGAAGGCGCCGGCATTGTGGTTGACGTCGGCCCCGGCGTAACCTCGGTCCGCAAGGGCGATCACGTCATTCCGCTCTACACGCCGGAGTGCCGGCAATGCAAATCCTGCACTTCGCGCAAGACCAACCTGTGCACTGCGATCCGTGCGACCCAGGGCAAAGGCCTGATGCCGGACGGCACCAGCCGTTTTTCCCTGGGCAAGGAGCTGGTGCATCACTACATGGGCTGTTCGACATTCTCGAACTTCACGGTACTGCCCGAGATCGCGGTTGCGAAAATCCGCGAGGACGCACCGTTCGACAAGGTGTGCTACATCGGTTGCGGCGTGACCACCGGCATCGGCGCGGTGATCAACACCGCCAAGGTGGAGGCGGGGGCCAATGTGGTGGTATTCGGCTTGGGCGGCATCGGTCTGAACGTGGTACAGGGCGCGCGCTTGGTCGGGGCCAACAAGATCATCGGTGTCGATTTGAATCCGGGGCGCAAGGCGCTGGCGGAAAAGTTCGGCCTGACGCACTTTGTCAATCCCAAAGAGGTCGGCGGCGATCTTGTGGCGCATCTGGTCGCGCTCACCGATGGCGGCGCGGACTACAGCTTCGAATGCGTCGGCAACGTGGATCTCATGCGCCAGGCGCTGGAATGCTGCCATCGCGGCTGGGGCGTATCGGTGATCATCGGCGTCGCCGGAGCCGGCAAGGAGATTTCGACGCGGCCTTTCCAGCTGGTGACCGGAAGGGTGTGGAAGGGTACCGCCTTCGGCGGCGCACGCGGCCGCACGGACGTGCCGAAAATCGTCGATTGGTATATGGACGGCAAGATCAACATCGACGATCTCATCACGCACAAAATGCCCTTGAACGACATCAACAGCGCGTTCGATCTGATGCATTCGGGCGAGTCGATCCGCAGCGTCGTGCTGTTCTCGTGAGCGGCTTGACGTTGATTTCCGAGCACGCCTGCTACGGCGGCGTGCAGCGCTTTTACCGGCATGAGTCGCGCGAGACCCGCGGCCCCATGAAATTCTCCGCTTATCTGCCGCCGCAGGCGAAGTCGGCCAAGGTTCCCATGCTGTACTTTCTGTCGGGCCTGACGTGCACGGAAGAGACCTTTTGCATCAAGTCCCATGCGCAAAAATACGCCGCGGAACTCGGACTCATGCTGGTCTCTCCGGATACCAGTCCGCGCGAGCCGCGCATACCGGGAGACGCGGACCACTGGGATTTCGGCTACTCGGCGGGGTTCTATCTGGACGCGACGCAGGCGCCCTGGTCGCAAAACTACCGGATGGAAAGCTATGTCGTGCGGGAGTTGCCGGAGCTCGTGGCTGCCCACCTGCCTGCTCGTCCCGGCGCGACAGGCATTTTCGGTCACTCCATGGGCGGCCACGGCGCGTTGACCCTGGCGCTGCGCAATCCGTCGCTGTACAAATCACTGTCCGCATTCTCGCCGATCGCCGCACCCATGCAATCGCCTTGGGGCAAGAAAGCCTTCAGCAATTATCTGGGGTCCGACATTGAATCGTGGCGCGAGCACGATGCCAGCGAGTTGGTGGCACGCCGGCCTTATCCCGGGCCCATCCTCATCGATCAAGGCACCGCTGATCAGTACTTGGCGGCGGAGCTCAAGCCGGAGATATTCGCGGCGGCGGCGGCAAAATCCGGGCAACAGTTAAATTTGCGCATGCAGCCCGGCTACGATCACGGCTACTACTTCATCCAGACCTTCATGGCCGACCACTTGCGTCACCATGCGGAACAGCTCGTCTGATTGACGCCGGCGATGAGATGAAACCAAGCGCGGCGGCCGTAGTCTGAAGCAGCAGCAATGCGACGAAGGCGAAGGCGTTGACATAGAAAATGTACTGGACCACGGGTGCCGCGAAATCCGCCCTGCTGCCGGCGGGACTCAATAAAAACAGAGATCCCTCGTAGGCGACGAACGCGACGGCAAATGATCCGGTGGCTCTCACGCTCGTCGCCGCGCTGCGTAGTGCCTCCCGTGCAAGCATCGCTGCCGCCGTGGATAGCAGCGCGGCGATGCCGAGGTTGATGCCTCCGCGGTAGCAGTCCCAATTCAGCGGGTAGTGCAGCAACCCGAAACCGATGGCTTGATTGGCAAGCCAGTTCACCGCAATCAGAGCGAAGGCGTCCCGACGCGGCAAATATAGAGCCGCGAGCGTTGCAAGTGCGGCGAACGGTGTGCCGCAAGCCACGGCCAGCGTGCTCGCCACCGTGAGAACGGTCAGGATTGCGCCCCACGCGAAGCGCTTTGCCAATTGCGTATCCGGTTGCTGACGTGTCATTGTTTGCTTCCTCGAGTGGGGCCGGCGCTCAGAACTTCGCCTTGACGCCGGCGAATGCGCCCAGCGTCGGTTGATCGAAGGCATCCGGATTTTGATAGTGCCGATTGAGCAAGTTGGTTACGCGCGCGGTGAGCGCCCAGTGGCTGCCGAGATCGTAGATCGCCGCCAGATCCACCGTGGTGTAGCCCGGCGCGGTTAACCGCGGAATCGAGCCATCCCTGTTGGTGTCCACCCAAGAGCTCACCGATAACACGGTTGCGCTCAGCGAAAGCCGGTCCGTTGCCTGCCAATTGGTATTCAGGCTCTCCTTGTTTTTTGGCCGGCGCAGCAATTCCAGCCGGGTCGCCTGGTCGGTCGCCTGCGTATACGTATAGTCCAACCTGAAGGTCAGTGTTTGCATCGGCCGGTAAGTCACGAAGCTCTCGACACCGTCGGTCACGGCACGGCCGATATTCAAATACGTCGTGGCATTTGTATCGATGAGATTCTTGATGTCATTATGAAAATACGTGACGCCGAAATTCAGCGCATCGCCGAACAGAGACTGTTCGACCCCCAGATCCCATCCCACGCTGGTTTCTGGACGTAGATTGGGATTTGCGAAGAACCCGAAATCCGGAAAGCTCTGAAACATTTCGGACAAGGTCGGAGCCTTGAATCCGGTGCCGATGCTGCCTTTGAGTTTCGTGCCGGTTTCCTTGATGAGAAATGCGGGCGCAAAGCGATAGGTCACCTTGCTGCCAAATCGGTCATTGTCATCGTAGCGCACCGCCAGCGTATCGTAGAGACGCTCGGAGAAACTCGATTGCAATTCGGCGTAGCCGGAGTTGATGGCAGTGCTGGCGGATATCGGCACTGTGATGGAATCTCGCTGATGTTCGGCGCCGAGAACCAGTTTCTCGTCTTTCGAAACAGCAACGATCCCTTGCCAGTCATACTTGACTCTGGCGCCGAAATTATCGGTCGGCGGCGCGTCGGGGCTGAAGTCGCGGGACTTGATATTGCCGTAGGCCGCACCGAGCGTCTGCTCGAGCAAGCCCCCGAAGCTTACGAGGTGCGCGGTCGCGCGTGTGTAGTACTGCCGCGTGGTCGATTCACTTTGCGAGGTATCCGGCGTCGACGGAAAATTGAAGAAGTTGTCGCCGGTGAAATGCAGATGCGAGTCGGTGGAGCGTGCGACCAACCCCAGGTCAAATTGCTCGGTGACATCGAAGCCGAGCTTGGTCGAGGCGGTTAGGTTGTCATACGCGTCGTCGATACGCTGCTGCCCTGGGGGCAAGTAGTCCAGCGGCGTCACCGCCGTCGCACCGGAGTGAAAGTGGTCGATCGTCGCGGCATAGTGAAACTGGTCGAGTGAACCGCTCACGTGTCCCATCTGACTGAACGTGTCGAACGATCCGCCCTCGAGACTGGCACTGACTTGCGCAGGACCCGAACCGCTCCTGGTGATGACGTTGATGACACCGCCGATGGCATCGGAGCCGTACAGACCGCTTTGCGGGCCGCGCAAGACTTCGACCTTTTCGATGTCCTGGGTCAGCAGCTGGCCGAAATCGAACGAGGCGTTCGCGCTGCTCGGATCGCCGACGTCGATACCGTCAATCAGCACTTTGGTGTGGTTCGAATTCGTGCCGCGCATGAACACCGAAGTCTGGCCGCCCGGGCCTCCCGATTGAACGACGTTTAATCCGGGAACTTCTTTCAACAAATCCGGCAACGTACGGATCTGCCGCGCAGCGATATCTTCTGCCGTGACAACCGTCACGCTGCTGGCAATTTGAAGTTCGGGCGTCGGTATGCGGGTTGCGGTGACCACAATGGACTGCGGCTCGGCTTCTTCGCTAGACGCGGCGATGCAGGTGCAGAATGGAATGAATACAGCGACACAAGTCGCAACCAATTGAGTGTTCAAAAGCGGTTTCCCCAGTGACAACAACACAAGGACCGCGTCGATGGCCTGCGTGCTCAAGCCCGCATTTCGGGCGCAGCAGCACAGGCCTGCACACAAGCGGCCCACTCCGTCGCCACTAGGATTTTCCTCTCGCTCAGCACACCCCGGCTGGTCGATGGGCGACCACAACAAGTAGGTTTCCTGGCTCGCGGCTTGGAGTCCCTCATCACCTTCCCGGGTTTCTTCAACCCAGTGGTCTTCGATGAGGGCGCACCGCTTACAGTTGCGGGGGCAGCCCGGGCATTTCACCCGAGTTCCCTTAAATCCCCCTACGGGGGAACTTATCGTGTGCGCATACGTTGACGCAAAACGCGCTGCCGGTCAACATGCGGCGCGTGAGAATCGTTTCGTTCCTGCCGGCGGCCACCGAGATGATCTACCTCTTGGGGTTGGCGGATGAACTCGTCGGCCGTAGTCACGAATGCGATTTCCCGGAAGAGGTGAAGCTCAAACCGGTCATCGTAGACTGTGCGCTCGATTTGTCCGGCATGGCCATGCGGCAGATCGACGCGGCGGTCAGCACTCAGCTCGCCGCGGGAAAAAGTCTCTATGCGGTCGATGAAGCCAGGCTGCGCGCGGCAGCTCCCAACCTCCTGGTGACGCAGAACCTGTGTCAGGTCTGCGGTCCGGCCGGCAACGAAGTCTCTCAGGTCATCCGTGCCATGAGCGACGCACCAAAGATCGTTTGGCAGTCGCCACGTAACTTCGAGGAGATGCTGGACGCCCTGCGCACGCTGGGGAGGGAAACCGGCACAGAAGACAAGGCCCTCGAGTGGTCGGCCGCCGCCACTGCACGAATTGGGCGAATTTCAGCCGCTACCCGGACGCTGCCTAAAATCCGTGTGTCGTTTCTGGAGTGGGTCGATCCAATTTACTGTGGCGGACATTGGATTCCACAGATGTTGGCTTGGGCCGGAGCGGAGGACAACAACTCCAGAGCCGGCGCCGATTCGGTGCGAATCAGCTGGAAACAGGTTTTCGACTATGCGCCGGAAGTCATTGTGGTCTCGCCTTGCGGGTTCAAAACTCACGACGCGTTGGCACAAGCCGCCTTGTTGAAGGCGCAGGCAGGGTGGAATGACCTGCCGGCAGTCAAGAATCGAAGGGTTTATGCCGTGGACGCCAACGCATATTTTGCGCGCCCGGGCCCGCGTCTTGTCGATGGTGTGGAGCTACTCGCTCACTTGGCGCACCCCGAACATTTTTCGTGGCCGGGGCCTGCTGATGCCTACCGTGTGGTGACAGCCTAGCGGACCAGAACCTGCGGTTCCGAGGTGATATGTCCGTCGAAATCAGTCCACACATGCTGCGCGAAATCGTACAGCTTGCAGCGGCGCACGGTGTTCCAGTAGTAGCGCCACGTGAACACTTCGGAGTTAAGCCTTTCGTCCAGGGTCGCGGCGAGTTTCGCCTGCGCTTCCTTGAGGCGGTAGAGGGGAATTCCCATGTTCACGTGGTGCGCGCCGTGCTCGAGGATGTAGTGGATCAGGCCGTCCAGCGGGCGCATGAGCTTGATGTGCACCGTGGTGGTCGCATAACCGGCATTCGCGGTCCACTGGTCGCGCCGCTCGTACCAGGCGACCCGCGGATGCGTGTGCTGCACGTAGATCACGAAGCCCATCAGGCAGTTCCAGATGCAGAACGGAATGACGAAGCCGAAAATCAACAGCGACCAAATCGACTTGCCGGTATAAACGCCCCACAGAACCAAGCCGCCCACCCACAGGGCGCCGAAGCCCGCCACCAGCAGGCTGTCCCACGTGTAGCTGATACGCCGCGTGGCGACGTGCTTGCGTCCCGGGAAAAACAATTTCTTCCACCACATCTCGATCATGTAGTAGACGCCCTGCCCGAAGCCGCTGCGATAAATGCGTTCCAGCAGCCGCCGTATCCACGGCAGTTTGGCGAATTCGGCCGGCGAGTAAGGTGTCCAAACGTAATCGCGGCCCTTTAGATTGGTGAAGCCGTGATGGGCAAGATTGTGGCCGATCTCCCAGAGGCTGAAGGGCGTCAGGGAGGGAAGGAACGCCAGCCGGCCAATCCATTTATTCAGCGTCTTGTTCGGCGTATACGAGCCATGACAGGCATCGTGACCGATGACGAACAATCGAGCGATCCACAACGCGGCCACCAAGGAGGCGAAAACTCTAATCCACCATGACTCCACGACCAGCAGGCTGGCAATCGCGACGCCCAGCACCAGCCAGTCGAGCAGGAACCAGATGATCGGCGTGGCGACACCCGGCTTCACGGCAAAGGGCTGCAGTAATTTTTGAAATCTAAAACGCGATTTATCGACGGGCAGCGGAGCCGCGGCCTCAGGCTTGGGATCAGACACTTCTGATTTTGGAACCGGAGATGTTTGCACTCAACGCCCCGTCTACACGTGGAAAGGTCAACTTCCTATTATACGCCGAGAACGGTGACAAGCACGGAATTGCGTTCAGGCTGTCTCCGCGTCGGGCCAGAGCAAAACCCCTAAATGTTCGCAGGCCTCGATCAGGGCGGTCGCCGCTTCCCGGGTGCTGGCGTCCAGCCGCCGGTCATGGGTTAAGAGCCACGTCAGCCTCGCCCGGCGCGACCGAGCCGAGGGCTCGCTGTCGAAAAGTGCCGGAAACAGGCCCAGGGCATCCACAAATTCGCGCATTGCGGCTGTGGTTGGGGCATTTGGGGATGGCGTGAGCAACAGTTTGAGCCAGGTCACGCAGCGTTTGGCCAGACCTGCGCGCGTGAGGCCGAGCCCCGTGCGGCGCCGCGATTCTCCATCTGCAAGTGAATCGGCCAGGTTGCGATAGCGTTCGATGGCCGACTCGTCCGCAGCGACCGACGGGCTGGCGTCGGACAAAATGGCGCGCAGCACATCCCCCAACAGCAGCGAGAGCGATTCCGCCAGAAATCGTTGGCACTGTTCGGCGTCCGGACGCGACAGCTGATCCCACAAGAGCGGTCCGCCTATTCGTCGGGCATTCGGCGACTTAGACATGACTCCCAGTGTAGCGGCTCTATTGCCCATCGCAACTACCTCAAAGTGCGACGAACATCACTGACACAGAAATTCTTCAGAAAAACACGCCCGCCTTGTTGTCCTAGCTCAAGGGCCGGGAAAAATTTAATGATTGCGGATGTATCATGTAGGTGATTGCACGCTAGATCCCAACTCGTTCCCGGCAAACCTGTCTCCTTGGCGCGAGGCGTACGTCGCATCGTGGCCGGCAATGCCGGGATGATGACGGGGCCGGGAACCAATACCTACTTGCTGGGCGAACGAGAGATCGCGGTTCTCGATCCCGGACCCGATGAAGCTCAGCACTTGGAGACGATTCTTGCGGCGGCCGGGGCTCCCATTCGCTGGGTGGTGGCAACCCATACGCATCGCGATCACTCGCCGCTGGCGGCGGAGCTGGCGCGGCGCACCGGCGCCACCCTCATCGGGTTGCCGCCGCCGAGCGATGGCCGGCAGGACGAATCCTTCATGCCGCAGCGCCGGCCCGCGGATGGCGAGCGCCTTATGCTCGGCGATCTTGAACTGACCGCAATCCACACGCCTGGTCACGCCTCGAATTGCGTCTGCTATTTTCTGGCGGCGGAGCGGCTGCTGCTCACCGGGGATCATGTGCTCGAAGGTGTTTCCCCGGTTATTTTGCCGCCGGATGGCGATATGGGCGACTACCTGCACTCGATCGACAAGCTGTTTGCCTACGATTTCGAGAAGATCGCTCCCGGTCATGGCGACCTGATGGATCACGGGAAAAAAGTACTCGAGGGGCTGCGCGCTCATCGCCTCGCACGCGAAGACAAGGTGCTGCGCAATGTCAGCAAACTGCGCGAGGCCAGCCTGGATGCCCTGATTCCGGTGGTCTACGACGACGTTCCCGCGGACCGGCATCAATGGGCGCGGCTTACACTGCAGGCGCATTTGCTCAAGCTGGCGCAGGAAGGTCGCGTCAGCGAGCTGAACGGAATCTGGCGCGTCCCTCACGCATGAAGGCACGGCTGGCGGTATCGCTGCGCGGCGCGGGCGTGCGGCGCGGCGGCAAATGGGTGTTGCGCGGTATTACTTGGCGGCTGCGCCCCGGCGAGCGCTGGGCACTGCTCGGCGAAAATGGCGCCGGCAAAACCCAGCTGCTCAAACTCTTGAGCGGCGACGTTTGGCCCACCCCCACTCGAGGCATTGCCGCGGTGCGTACTTATCGGGCAGGCCGGGCTGCGCTCGATTTGCGCGATGCCAAGCCGCGCATCGCCTACCTCGGCGGCGAGCGGCAGGACAAATATGCCCGCTACGGCTGGAATCTGTGCGTGCGCGACGTGGTTGCCACGGGCCTGCATCGGACGGATCTGCTGCTCGAGCCGCCGACGCGTGCGGAGGTCGCGAAGGTCAACGCGATGCTGCGCGCCTGCGGCATCTACCCGCTGGCGGCGCGCAAATTCTTGTCCCTGTCGTATGGAGAAAAGCGCCTGACCTTGTTGGCGCGCGCCTTGGTGCAGGATCCGGACTGGCTCTTGCTCGACGAGGTCTATAACGGACTGGATGCGGAATATCGCCGGCGAATCGACTTTGCGCTGCAAACTGCGCTCGCCAGGGGCCAGTCCTGGATTGCGACGGCGCATCGAGCCATGGACGTGCCGCGGGGAACGCGTTCGCTGATAGAACTCTCCGCCGGCCGGATACGGCGTCTGCGGCGGCTCGCGTCTAAGGATTTCGCGCGCTTGAGCGCGCATGCGGCCGAGAACCCGCCGCCGCTGTCGCGCCGCCGGCATGCCCGCGGCAGCGCGGCGGCGCCGGCCGGTCCGTTGCTGCTGCGACTGGCCGGCGTCGATCTGTATGTCGAGTCCCGGCCGGTATTGCGCGATGTGAACTGGCAGCTGCGGCGCGGCGAACATTGGGCGGTATTCGGCGCAAACGGTGCGGGAAAATCCAGTTTCCTGAAACTCCTGTACGGTGACCTATCGCCGGCGCTGGGAGGAAAGATCGAGCGCTCGGGGTGTCCGGCGGGCGCATCGATCTTTGAGTGGAAGCGGCGCGTGGGCTTTGTCTCGCCTGAACTTCAAAGCCTGTATACGCTGGATGTCGATGTCACGGAATTGGTGGCGAGCGGGCGCCATTCGAGCATCGGTCTCGCCGCGCCGATGACGGCGGCGGATCTAAAAATCGCTGGGACTTGGCTCAGGTTTTTCAAAATGCTGGGACTGGCTAAACGCCGGCCGCGCGAGTTGTCCTACGGACAATTGCGGCGTGCGCTCATTGCGCGAGCCATGGCTGCGGAGCCACAACTACTGCTGCTCGACGAGCCGCTCACCGGTCTCGATCCCATTCAGCGAGCGGCGATGAAGCGCTTCCTGGAGCGCCTGATGCAACGCGAAGTGACGATTGTCGCCGCCGTCCATCACGCGGAAGATTTGCCGCGGGGCATGATGCGGCGATTGCATTTACATAACCGGCAGGCGCGCGTCGAAGATTCCCAATTTGCGACGTGAGTGACGGCGAGGCGCATTGCTGCGAGCGAGACTGCAGCCCCTAACGCCAGGCACGGTAAAAGATTATGTTGCGTCTCACCACGGCGGCTTGTTTTTTCGGCGCGGTCGCGCTCGCGGGTTGCAGCGGGTCCGGTTACGTCGTGCGGCCGGTGCCGCGTATTGCGGCCGACACGGTGGGCAAGCCGGTGAGCGTATTGCAAGAAGCCTTCGGCGAGCCGCGCAAGATCGACAAGACTTCCACCAAGATGGTGTACGTGTGGTTTCTCCCGCAAAAGCCGAAAGAGGGGACGCCGTCCGGTTTCCAGGGATGCGAAATGGAGGTCACCGTGGATGCGCGGTCGCAGCGCGTCCTGGGCTATTCGCTCTCCAACATCGGCTGGTCGACGTGCGGCGACGTGCAGCGGCGCATCCGGGTGGCGCAGCGCTAACAGCCTAGCGTTTTCTCGCTACAATAGGGGCATTCAAGCCTGCCGGCGTTTGCTAAGGTTCGTCGCCGTTGTTACCAGTTTCAATTCTTTCGCTCCTCATTCAAGCCGCGCTCATCGTGCACGTGATCAGGACCGGACGTAACACGCTCTGGATCCTGGCCATAGGGTTTTTGCCGGGGATCGGCTCGCTCGCCTATCTCGTGGCGGAGGTTTTACCGGACCTGTTCGGCGGCCGCACCGCGCGTCGGGCCAAAGCCGGCATCGGCAGGATGATTGACCCGAACCGCGACCTGCGCCGCGCGACCGCGGAAGTGGAGATTTCCGGCAATGTCGACGCCCGCCGCCGGCTCGGGGAGGAACTGTTCGACCGGTCCCAGTACGGGGAAGCGATTGACGTATACCGCGGGGGCCTGAAGGGCATTTTTGAACACGATCCGACGCTGCTGCTTGGCCTGGCCAAGGCGCAATTCGGCAACGAGGATTTTGCGGCGGCGCGCGCCACGCTGGAGCTCTTGACCCAGCACAATCCGGATTTCAAATCGGCCGACGCGCAGCTCTTGTACGCCCGCACGCTGGAGGCACAGGATGCGATGGACGACGCCGAACGCGAATACGCGCGCATCGCCCCGGGATTTCCCGGTGCCGAAGCGCGGCTGCGCTATGGATTGCTGCTCAAGCGTCGCGGCAAGTTCGATGAAGCGCAGCGGGTGCTGAAGGACCTATTGGACGGCGCCAGGCTCGGCCCCGCGCACTATCGGCGTGCGCAAGCCGAATGGCTGGATCGCGCCCGGCGCGAATTAAGCTAATATGCTGCGCATGCCAGAGAGCAATCGTATCCGCCGGATTGGGCTTGTGTCGCTGCTGACCCTCATGTTGGCCGCGTGTGCCGGACAGAAGGTGCCGGCGGAGAGGCTCATTGCCGAAATCCAGACGACGGTTACCGCGGCGTCCACGGAGGCCGCGAAATACATTCCGGCTCAGCTCATGGCCGTGCAGACTCAACTGGGTGCGCTGCAAGCATCTTTCGACAAGAAGGATTACGCCGCTGTCGTAACCGGCGCGCCGGCTGTGCTCGGCGCCGCGCAGTCGCTGGCCACGGACGCCGCGGCGAAAAAGGACGAAGTCCTCAAGGCGCTCAATGACAAATGGACGGCACTGGCCGGCAGCGTGCCCGGCTATCTGACTGCGATCGAAAACCGCATCGATTTCTTGAACAAGAAGGCCAACAAAAAGGCCGCCGCCGGCATCGATGTCGACGGCGCGAAATCGGCTCTCGGCGATGCAATGTCGCTGTGGTCCAAGGCGCAGGCGGCCTTCGCAAGCGGCAACATGGACGAGGCGGTGAGCACCGCACAGAACGTGAAGTCGAAAGTCGATGCCGTGGCCGCCGTTTTGAAACTTGATCTGGCCGCTCCAACGGGCAAGTCCTAGCCCCATCTTACAGCGCCAGCGTTCCCTCGCTGATGATGGTCGCCGTTCCCGCGATGTGCGCCGCGACCAGGGTGCCCTTGTCGATTTCGAGTCGGACTCTGACCTGCCCCGGCCGCTTCATCTGGTAACCCTGTCGGCCGATGAATGTCGTGGATTTTTTTCCGAACTGGCCCAAATCCCAGAGATATGCCGCCAGCATGGCATGTGCGTTGCCGCTGACCGGGTCCTCGGGAATTCCCAATGCGGGACAGAACATACGCGATTCGGTCCAAATCTCGTCGGAATCACGGTTTACAGCGAACAAGAAGAAACCTTCGGCTCCGAGCTCGCTGCCCAGGGACACGAGGGTGTCGAAGTTCGGGGCGAGTTGCTCGAGATGCCGGTGGTCCGCGATCGGCACGAGCAGGCGGCTGCTGCCCTTGCGTGCGATCCGCGCGGGCATGACATCGTGTAGATGGGTCGCCGGCAACTTCAGCGCTTCGGCTACGCGTAGCGTTGTCTTGAAGGGCAGGGGCGCTTCGAGCTCAGGCGCCGTTTGCCGAAATTCGATCACGGGCTCGACCCCCGACGCGCGCGACTCGACTTGCGCGCTGACCTCGACGATGCCGATGCCGCAATGCTGACGGCAGACCCCCACCGTGCGCCGGCCCAAGGCCAGCAGCACCGCATGAGCACCCACGGTGGCGTGCCCCACGAACGGCGCTTCCTTGCGCGCGTTGAAGAAACGCAGGCGCACATCGTGGTCCGCGGCGTTGGCCGAAAACACAAAGGCTACCTCGGCATGAGAGAACTCGCGGGCGACCGCTGACAGGGTGGAATCATTTTGGCCGTCCGCATCGAGGACGACGATCGTGGGATTTCCGGTGAAGCGGGTCGCGGTGAAGGCGTCTACTTGAAAAATGCGCAATGCAGCCTCCGAATCTGTTGGCGGAGTTTTGCACGCATCGGGCCGCCAGGCTACACTTCCATGCACCTTGGGGTGGCTTGAAAAGGGCCTGAGACGCGGGACATCGAATCCTCGATGAAACTCGCGAACCCGTTGAACCTGACCCGGTTAGTACCGGCGTAGGGAGCAGGTAGTTCATATGCGCGCAGCCGTTGAAATCAGCATGTACCCCTTGACCGGGGATTATCGTCCGCCGATTCAAGCCTTCATCGATCGTTTGAATACGCATGCCGGCCTGATTGTGAAGACCAACCACCTCGCCACGCAGATCTGGGGTCCGCTGGATCGAATCATGAGTATTCTCACCGAGGAGATGACCCGTTCCGCCGGCAGTCCGGCGCAACTGGTCTTCGTGATGAAGGTGCTTCCGGGCCTGGCGCCGCCGTCCCCGTGATTCACGATCTGTCGATGCAGCTCGTGAGTGCCTGGCACGACACGAGCTGGATCGAACTCTTGGCGGCCGCGCTCGCCCTCGCCTATGTGCCGCTTGCGATCGGGCAGCGTCTCAGTTGCTGGATTGCCGCCTTCGTCAGTGCCGTTCTCTATGTCTGGGTATTCTTCTCGGCTCGCCTCTATATGGAGTCGCTGTTGAATGCCTTTTTTGCCGTCATGGCGGTTTATGGGTTCTGGCAGTGGCGGCATGGCAAAGGCGGCGGTGAGCTGCACGTGACTCGCTGGCCGGTCGCGCGGCACGGACTCGCCGTGCTGGGCATCGTTGCAGCGGCGGCGGTCAACGCCTCTTTCCTGGCGCGATACACGCCGGCCGCCAACCCCTTCATCGACTCGATGCTGGCCTGGTCCAGTGTCTTCACGACCTTCTTGGTGGCGCGCAAGGTGTACGAGAACTGGTATTGGTGGTTCGTGATCGACGCGCTCAGCGTGTGCCTGTACTTCACGCGGCATCTGTATTTGACGATGCTGCTCTACAGCGTTTACGTGATTTTGTGCGTGATCGGCATGCGCGAATGGCGCCGCAGTCTGCGCTCGGCGGCCTATGCAACAGCCTGAAATCGAGCAGCTGTGCCGTGCCGTGCTGCCGGGAACCGGAAGCATCGATCTTCGACCCTTGAGCGCCGGACTCATCAGCGAGACCTATCGCGTTGCACGTGATGGCGTGGCATACACCTTGAAGGCAGCTGCCGCTGAGCGCCTCGAAGCCGTTGATCCCGCTTGGGAACTCGCCGTCGTCCAGCAAGCGGGCCGCATTGGCGTTGCGCCCCGCGTGGTGTTTGCCGATCCGGAGCGCGCCGTGCTGATCGCACGCTGGGTCCCGGGCCGTTCGTGGTCGCCGCAGGAGGTCAAGGCCGCGGCAAACTTGAGCAAAATGGGCGAGCTGCTGCGCAAAGTCCACGCTCTGTCCGTTCCCACGCCGCCGCGGATGATCACCCCGCTGCAATGGATTGAAATCTACACCCGGGCCCTATCGCGGCGGGCCCTTGAGTCCGATCCGGCGTTGCGAACGGCCGCCCTGGCCCGCGCGGAGTTGACCCTTGAGCCTCCGCACGTCACCGGGGTGGTGTGCCACAGCGATTTGCACAGCGCGAATTTGCTTCAGCTGAATGAGACCTTGGTTTTGCTCGACTGGGAATACGCCCATGTTGCGGACCCCCTATGGGACCTTGCCGGCTGGACCGCCAACAACGATCTCGAGGCGGACGTTCAATGGAGCCTGCTGACGGGCTACCTGGGAAGTGCGCCGAGTTCGAGCCAGTGGCGGCGCTTCAGATCGCTGCTGTGGCTGTACGACTACGTCTGCTTGCTGTGGAACCGGCTCTACTTGGACCGTCCCCGCGAGGCGGAAAATGGCATCGCCGAGCGCACGAGATTCCTCGACGCGCGCCTGCGCCTTCCGGCACACTACGCCGCCTGAAGCCCCGCGTGGGCAGCAACGGAGGTTTTGATGGCGCGGATGATTGTGGTGGATCGTGACGGCAAAGAGCACGAGATCGAAGCGAAGACCGGCTTGAAGATCATGGAAATTCTGCGAGAGCTCGACTATGGCGTCGCGGCAATTTGCGGAGGTCTTTGCTCCTGCGCCACCTGCCACATCTACGTCGATGAAAAATGGGTGCCGCTGTTGCCGAAGCGGCAAAGCGACGAACTCGAACTGCTGAACGAGCTGCCGGATTTTCGCGAAGCCACGTCGCGGCTTTCGTGCCAGGTCGACTTTACCGAAGCGCTGTCCGGCATCAAGGTGACCGTGGCGGCCGATTCTTAAAGGGCAGAGAGCGTAAGAGGACTCAAGGCACAAAAGCACAGTGCCTTGAGTCTTCTTACGCTCCCTGACGAGAGCCGATCAAATTCACAATGCCGAGGTGCTAGCGCTTTTTTTCCGTCTGGCGTTTCACGGCATCCTGCGCCGCCGCGACCGCGCCCGGATCGCCGAGAAAGCGCCGCGAGACCGGCTGCAACTGCTCGTCGAGCTCATAGAGCATCGGGATGCCGGTGGGAATGTTGAACTCCACGATGTCAGCCTCCGACATCATGTCGAGCATTTTGACGAGGGCGCGCAACGAATTGCCATGCGCGACGATGAGCACATTTTTGCCGGCCCGCAGCTCCGGCACAATGCGCGACTCCCAGTAGGGCAGAACGCGCGACAAGGTGTCCTTCAAAGATTCGGATACGGGTAAATAGGTCGGATCAACGTCGGCGTAGCGCGGATCGAAGCGCGGGTGTCGAGGATCATCCGGCTTGAGCGGCGGCGGCGGGACATCGTAGCTGCGGCGCCAGAGCTTCACCTGTGCCTCGCCGTGCTCAGCGACGGTTTGCGCCTTGTTGAGTCCCTGCAGCGCGCCGTAATGCCGCTCGTTCAGGCGCCAGCTGCCCTCCACGGGCGTCCACATGCGGTCAGTGGTGTCGAGGATCAACCACAGCGTGCGGATCGCGCGCTTCAAGACGGAGGTGAAGGCTATGTTCGGCTCGAGCTTCTCCGCCTGCAGCTCACGGCCCGCCTGAATCGCCTCCTGCCTGCCCTGATCGCTCAAATCCACATCGTGCCATCCGGTGTACAGGTTCTCGAGATTCCAGGTGCTTTGGCCGTGACGAACCAAGATCAGTTTTCCAGGCATTTTTTTCTCCTAACGGCGCATGGCGGCGGCGAACAAACCGTCAAAAACGGTCGCCAATCTGGAATCCTCGTGCATCTTCACCTGCAAGCGGATCCGTCCGCGATCGGCGCGCACCAGCATTTTTTGCAGCCTATCCGTGTCCGCTGGGGCGGGTATTTCTATGCACGCCCGCATCTCGCCATGAACCGGCGAGAGAAAACGCATGCTCGATTCCTGGATCACCGCCTCGGCATCGAGATTGCGTGTGGCGAGAAAGCGCGTGAGCCAAGCCCAGCCAGTCAGCACCGCCAGCGAATACAGGCTGCCGCCGAATGCCGTGCCTTTGTGATTCGCGTTGGGTGCGAGCGGGGCGCGCAGGACCAGGCCCAGGTCATCCGCCGATTCGACGATGATCCCCATGGGCTTTGCCAGCATTATTTCCCGATCGATGCGTTCCTGCAGATAGTCCGCGCCGAATAATGGCTGCCGCATCATGAGTCTACTGCGCAAGCCGTCGGACCGCCTGCAGCGCCACTGAGATCGTCGCGAAGTCGGGCGGTGAACCGGTACGCAAGTCCGCGACCAGCCGCTTGAGCGAGTCGACCGGCGCGGTATGGCGCGCCAGCCATTGATCCACCCGCGCGGCCGGTTCCCGGCCCTTGGCCTTCAGGACCGACAGCGTGATCCGGCCCTGCAACGCATACAAATTTTCCCGCAGCGTGCCGCGTGCGACTCCCTGCCAATGGCCGTCCGCCGGCAGCGATTCGATTTGTTCCTTGATCCAGGTCAGCCCGATGCGCTCGCCCAGATCGAAGTAGGCCCGCGCCGCATAACCGATGCGCACCCGCGCGGTCCTCGATACCTCGACCAGGTCCAAGGCACTGTGCAGCTCCTCGAGCGATGCGATGCGCGCGGCCAGGTGCTCGGGCACCTTCTGTTCGACCAATTGCGACCGCATGGCGCCCATGCGCGCTTTTTGCGTGACGCCGAGAACGTCTCCCAACTCGTGGAACAGTTCGGTCACCTTGCCGGCATAGCGCGAAACGGCGCGTTTGATGTCCAGATCATTGCGGCGATTCTCCAGCAGCCAGTAGCTCATGTGCCGCAGCAGGCGCGTGGTTTGAAACATCGCCGTATATTGAACCGCGGCCGGGATGTGATTATCCAGCGCTTCGATCTGCGCCCAGATGTGGCGCACCGCAAATACCTCGCGCGCGATGCTATAGGCGCGCGCCACAGCCGCCGGATCCGCGCCGGTGTCGTCCTGTGCGCGCACCGGAAACACCGGTCCCATGCGATTGATCAAACTGTTGGTAATGGCGGTCGCGATGATCTCGCGCCGCAGACGATGCCGCCTGATGCGCTTCGCGAAGCGTTTCTGCACGGGTGCCGGAAAGTAACGGTTGAGCTCGGCGGACAGATACGGATCCTCGGGCACATCGGAATGAATGAGCGCCCGATACAACCAGATTTTTCCGTAGCTCAAGATGATGGCAAGTTCCGGACGCGTCAGGCCTTCGCCGGCTTGACGCCGCTCGGCGATGTCCTCATCGCTGGGCAGATATTCGAGGCTGCGGTTCAAATCGCCTGCGCGTTCGAGGGCACGGATGACATAGGCGTTTTCAGCCAGAAGCTGCCGGGTCTGAAATTCGCCGGTGCTGATTGCCTGGCCCTGCAAGTAATTATTGCGCAGCACCAGCGCGGCCACTTCGTCGGTCATCTGCACCAACAGCCGATTGCGCGCCGCCTCGGTGATTTCGCGGGTGCGGACCGCGCCGTTCAGGAGAATCTTCAAATTGACTTCGACATCCGATGTGTTGACGCCGGCGGAGTTGTCGATGAAATCGGTATTGAGACGGCCGCCGCGCCGCGCATACTCGATACGTCCGAGCTGCGACACCCCCAGGTTCCCGCCTTCGCCGATCACCTTGCAATTCAACTCGCGCGCATCGACGCGCACGGCATCGTTGCTGCGGTCGCCGACATCGCTGTGGCTCTCGCTGCTCGCCTTGACATACGTGCCGATGCCGCCGTTCCAGAGCAGGTCGACATGCGCCTTCAGGATCGCTTTGATCACTTCGTTTGGCGTCACCTGCGCCGGAAGTTCCAGCAGCGTCTGCGCCTCGCGCGACAGCGAGAAGTTCTTGGCGGATCTCGAGTACACGCCGCCGCCCTTGGAGATCGCCGCACGCGAATAGTCTTCCCAGGAAGAGCGGGGCAACTTGAACATTCGTTGGCGTTCCGCGAATGAACGCGCTGCATCGGGCTGCGGATCGATGAAAATGTGCTGGTGATTGAACGCCGCGATCAGACGTATGTGCGGCGATTGCAGCATGCCGTTGCCAAACACATCGCCGGCCATATCCCCGATCCCGCAGACCGAGAAATTCTGCGCCTGGATGTCCATGCCCATCTCTCGAAAATGGCGCTTGACGCATTCCCAGGCGCCGCGCGCCGTGATCGCCATCTTTTTGTGGTCGTAGCCGGCCGAGCCGCCGGACGCAAAGGCGTCGCCGAGCCAAAAGGAATATTCCTGCGAGATGGCGTTGGCGATGTCCGAAAACGTCGCGGTGCCCTTGTCGGCCGCAACCACCAGGTAGGCGTCGTCCTTGTCGTGGCGGACAACCATTCGGGGCGGCGCGATCTTTTCGTCGACAATGTTGTCGGTGACATCCAGCAATCCGCGAATCAGGGTCTGATAGCAGGCAATCACCTCGGCCTGCTGTGCCTCGCGCTCGGCAGGCAGGCGCCTCACGACGAAACCGCCCTTCGCGCCGACCGGCACGATGACGGTATTCTTGACTTGCTGCGCCTTCATCAATCCCAATATTTCGGTGCGGAAATCCTCGCGCCGGTCCGACCAACGTATGCCGCCGCGGGCGACATAACCCATGCGCAGATGCACGCCCTCCATGCGAGGCGAGAACACGAAAATCTCGAACAGCGGTTTCGGCAGCGGCAGCTCGCGCAGCTGCTGGCTTTCGATCTTGAAGGATAGATATTCCTTCAGCTGACCCGAGGAATAGGGCTGGAAGGCGTTGGTGCGGACCGTGGCGGACAGCGCATTCCACAGGGCCCGCAAAATTCGATCCTCGTCCGAACGCGTGACTTCCTCGAGAGCGGTGAGAATGTCCCGGCCCAGCCGCGCGAGAGACCTGGCGCGAACGGGCGCCGACAGCTGCGGATCGAAGCGCGCCGTGAACAGATCCGCGAGCAGCCGGGAAATCGGCGCATTGTTCTCCAGCACCTGGGCAATGTAGCCCTGGCTGAAGGGCAGTCCCGTTTGCAGCAGGTAGCGGCAATATGCCCGCAGCACCGTGACCATGCGCCACGGGATTCCGGCCGAGAGCGTCAGCTGGTTGAAGCTGTCGTTGTCCATGCGGCCGGTCCACACCGCGGTAAACGCGCTCTTGATCTCGCGATCCAGCGCCTCGGATGCAATCGCGGACGCGGCGTGCATGACAAGTTCCAAGTCCTGGATCCAGCCGCGGCGTCCGCCGGAGAATTCCAATTCGTAAGGCCGCTCCGCGATCACCTTCAGGCCCATGTTTTCGAGCATCGGCAATAGATCCGAAATCGGAATCGCATCCTGGCCGCGGAAGATTTTCAGGAAGAATTTCTCTCTGCGCTTCGGATCCGGCCGGTAGATATCCAGGTGCAGGCGCGCCGGTTCCTTCTCCATGGCTTCGAGAAAGGACACGTCCAGGGCCGCCGCCTCGCCGGGGAAGTCCTCGGTGTAGGCCGCCGGAAAAGCCTGCGCATACTTGTCGAACAGCTGCAGCGCATAGGCTTCGTCGAAACGTGCCAGCAACGCGGACTTGAAGGAATCGAGCCAGGAGCGCACCGCCGCGGCGACCCGGCGCTCCAAGGTCTCCACATCGATGTGTATGGTGTCACTCGGCGCAGTCCGTGCCACGATATGGATTCGTGCAAGATTCGATTCTGCGATTTGCACCTGCGATTCCATGCTGAATGCCGAAAACGCTTCGCGTACCACGCGCTCGATGCGTTGCCGAACCTGGGTGTTGTATTTCTCGCGCGGCACGAACACCAGACAGGAATAAAAGCGGTGAAACAGGTCGCGGCGTAAAAGCACCCGTACCCGGGGCCGTTCCTGCAGGCCGAATATTCCGGTGACGATGCGGTTGAGTTCCGGGACGCTGGCCTGGAAAAGTTCGTCGCGCGGATACGATTCCAGAATGTGCTGCAGTGCCTTGCCGTCGTGACTGTCGGGCGCGAGCGCAAACTGTTCGGCCACTTTCGCGATTTTCTGGCGCAGCAGCGGAATCTCACGCGGATTGCTGTTGTACGCGGCGGAAGTCCACAACCCCAGGAAACGCCGTTCGCCGATCAAACGTCCCTTCGGATCGAATTGCTTGATCCCGACGTAATCCAGGTAGCCGGCCCGGTGCACGGTGGAGAGCGAATTGGCCTTCGTCACCAGGCTTAAGTTCCGCGAGCGGCTCTGTCTGCGGATGTCGCTGCGCAGCACCCGACCCGTGCTCTCCGTTTTTCTGTGCCCGGCGCGCAGAATCCCCAAGCCGGTGGCCTTCATCGGCTCCAGCGTCTCGCGGCCCTTGCCGCCGCGCAGGCGATATTCGCGGTAACCCAAAAAAGTGAAGTGGCGATTTTCCATCCATTCGAGCAGGGCGCAGGTCTCGCTCAATTCGTCGGAATCGACCCGCGAGCTCATCGCACTCAAATCCTGCGCGGCGCCGCGGGCGGCGGCCCGCATGCGGCTCCAGTCCGCGCACGCCACGCGCACGTCGCGCATGCTGCGCTCTATCTGTGCCTCCAATGACTTCAGCGCCGCCGGATCGACGATTCGATCGACCTCGACATGCTGGAAGGATTCCAGGCGCTGTTTCGTCTCCGCTGCAGCGTCGGCGCGTTTTTCCACGGCGCTCAAGGCGCCCGCGCGGTCGCGTACGACCGCGAATACCGGATGCGCGAGAAAGTGCAGCGTGAGCGCGCGTTCGGTCAACGCAAGGCTCACGGAATCGACCAGGAAGGGCATGTCGTCGTTGACGACATCGATGATGGTATGCGGCGAAACGAAACCGTGTTCGCGCAACGTGGGGTTGAACACCCGCACGAGTGCGCTCCGGCCCCGCTGCATCGCGAATGTGAGATGCGAGAGCGCGGCGCCGGCCAGATCCTTCGGATCGTGATCGACGAGGTCCTTGGTATCGACATTGGCAAAATAGGTCTGCAGAAACCGCCGCCAGTCCAAGCCGCGCATGGATTTCGGCGGGCGCACCGGGCTGCGCAAAATCGCGGAAATGATGCTGCGATGTTCTTCCGAAGAAACCTGATACATAACCAAAAGTCCTTGGGAGCTGTTCTACCGTGTCAGGCGCGAATTATGCCAGTCCCCGGGTATTTCAGGGACGGTGTTGGCCGGCGAGGTATTGCTGCGTCTGCATTTCAATAAGACGGCTTGCGGCGCGTAAAAATTCCAATTGCAATCGCTCGCCATGATAAAGCGACCCGGGCGGCGCGGCGGCCGATACTACAACATTCACGTTGCGGTCGTAGAACTCGTCGATCAGCATGATGAAGCGCCTCGCCGCGTTGTCGTTGCTGCGCGTGAATTCGGGAATGTTCGAGATGAACACCGTGTGATAGAGGCGCGCCAGCTCGATGTAGTCATTTTGACTGCGGGGCCCCTCGCAAATGTCCTTGAATTCGAACCACACCATTCCCGCGCCCGTGGCCTGCGCCTTGATGTGCCGATTCTCCACCGACAATGTCGTGGGACCGCCGGCGCTGCCGCCCGCGAGTGCCGCGAAACGCTGCTTGAGCTGCGTGCACGTGTCCGGCGCGTTCGAATCCAGATACGTCGGCGCCTGCTCCAGTTGCCGCAATCGGTAGTCGACGCCGCCATCCAAGTGCACGACTTCAACATGGCTTCTCAGCAGATCGATGGCCGGCAGAAATCGCTGCCTCTGCAGGCCGTCCTTGTACAGGTCCTGCGGCGCAACGTTCGAGGTTGCAACCAGCGTAACCCCGCGGCGGAACAGGCCGTCGAAAAGCCCTGCCAGGATCATGGCGTCGGCGATATCCGAGACGAAGAATTCATCCAGGCACAGCACGCGCACCCGCGCCGCCAGGCGTTCGGCGACGGTGTCGAGCGGCTCGGCGCGGCTCTTGATTTTGCGCAGTTCCGCGTGGACCTGTCGCATGAAGCGGTAGAAATGCGTGCGCTCGCCGAGCTGCGGCGGCAGCGAGTCGTAGAACCAGTCCATCAGCATGGTCTTGCCGCGGCCGACGCCGCCCCATAAGTACAAACCCGGCAAAGGCGTCTCGACCGGCTGCGCCGACAGACGCCGCAGCTGCGTGCGCAGCTTGTGGCTGATGGATTGCGACTGCTGTATCAGCCCTTCGCGCAAGTCATCGAGTCGCGATGCCGCGTCTTGCTGGCCGGCGTCGGCCTCGAGCCGATGGACCTCGGTCTCGTCGCGTAACCGCGCTGCAATCGACTGACGTTCCTTGGACAATCGACGCTTTGTTCTTTAGAGGCTTTGATAGTTGGGGCCGGAACCGCCTTCCGGCGGAACCCAGGTGATTTGCCCTGCGTACGGTTCTTTGATGTCGCACGCCTTGCAGTGGACGCAATTCGACGCATTGATCTGCAGTCTCTGACCGCCTTTGCCGTCCGCGATCATTTCATAGACGTTTGCGGGACAAAAATTCGTGCAGGGATTGCCATAGTCCTTGATGCAGCGGGTCGCGCACAGCGTCGTATCGGCTACGTGCAAGTGCACGGGCTGATTTTCATCGTGCGTGGTGGCGGCAAAAAATACCGATGCCACGCGATCGCGCGGCGGCAGCTCTCGATCGCTCCATCCGCGGTCGGGTGAGACATATTCATCGAGTCGCTTGAGTGCCGTGTCGTCGGCGTGATTGGCCAGGGTCCACGGCATTTTCCCCATGGTGATGGTTTCAAAACCGAAATTCGCCGTTCCCAACAGTAGTCCGTGGCGGAAACCCGGCCGGATGTTGCGCACCTTGTATAGCTCACGTCCGCCGGGGGACTTGCGCCAACGCTGGTCGAATCCGGCGCTCGTGCCGGTTTCGACATAGTGCGCGGCGGCGGTCACACCTGAGCGAATCGCCTGGTGGATGCCCTTGATCTTGGGCATGTTGAGCGTGCCGCCGGCATCTCCGACCAGCATGGCGCCGGGCATCTCGAGCGTCGGCATGGACTGATATCCGCCTTCAATGATGGTGCGCGCGCCGCCGGCGACGATTTCGCCGCCCTTCAGCAGGCTCTTGATGTCGGGATGATTTTTCCATTGCTGGAATGCCTCAAAGGGCTTGAAGCGCGGATCCGCGTAATCGAGGCCGACCACGAAACCAACGTAGACCCGATCTTTATTGAGGTGGTAGAGAAAGCTGCCGCCGTAGATGCTGTTGTCGAGCGGCCATCCCGCGGTGTGCTGGATGAGACCGGGCTGCACCCTACCTGGGGGTAACTGCCACAATTCCTTCAGGCCTAGCCCGTAAGTCTGAGGTGATTTTCCGGCATCGAGCCGGTAGCGCGCGATCAACTGCTTGGAAGTGCTGCCGCGGCAACCCTCGCACAGCATGGTGATCTTCGCGTGGATCTCCGGTCCCAGCGTGAAATTCGGGCCATGCTGGCCGTTCTTTTCGACCCCCATGTCACCGATGCGCACGCCCTTGACGGCTCCGGCGGCATCGAACAGCGCCTCCGCTGCGGCAAAACCCGGAAACACGTCGACGCCCAACTTTTCAGCCTCGGCTCCCAAGATCACCACCAGCTGGCCCAGGGAGACGATCAGATTGCCGTGATTGTTCATTTGCGGGGGCGTAATCGGCGAGCGATAGCGCCGATGGCGCGTCATGAACAAAAAGTCGTCGCGGACAGCCGGAACGCAGATATCGGGTGGATTCTCGCGCCAGGCCGGCAGCAATTCATCCAGCGGGCCGGGCTCCAGCACAGCGCCGGACAGGGAGTGCGCCCCCAAGCTTGCCGCCTTTTCGAGTACGCAGATGCTTAAATCCGGCTTGAGCTGTTTCAGCCGTATCGCGCAGGCCAATCCGGCAGGGCCCGCCCCCACGATGGCGACCTCGTACTCCATGACATCACGCTGGCTTTCGCTCATCGAACTGACACCTAAAACCGATATAACCGCCTGAAAATAGGCGGCTTAGTAGATCACAAACTCCACTTAGCGGGGAGGCGTTCGCTAGGTGGACAGCCGATGAGGGTATTTGCCCGGCATTGTCGCCTTACCGAGTGGGGACTACCATGTTGACAGGCCACGGACGCCGTCTTCCAGGATGGCCAAGGGATTTGGGCATGGCACGGGCAAGGACGCCCACCCCTTTTTGTCAGTCTTGCCGCCAATTGGCCTTGCGCTTGGCGAAGAAAGCGGCAAATCCTTCTTGAGCCTCGGCTTGCACCCTTAAGGTTGCGAGGCGCTTTGCCATGTCCAGCGACACGGTGCCGCGCCGGCCCGGTCCCTGTTGAGCGTCGCGAATGAGATCCTTGGCCGCCGACTGCGCCCCGGGCGCGCCTTTCAGGATGGCCTCAATGATGCCGCGGCAGGTTGTATCGAGCATCTCTGCCGGTACGGCCTCGTGGGCCAGGCCGATTTCCTTCAAGGTTGCCGCACTCATCGTTTCGGCCGTGAGAAAGTAGCGCAACGCTGCGGCCTCGCCGATCTTGCCGAGAACGAATGGCGAGACCACGGCGGGTATGATCCCTAAGCGCACTTCCGTAAAGGCGAACTTTGCACCATCGACAGCGACGACGATGTCGCAGGCGGCGATGAGTCCAAGCGCGCCGCCGAAGCCGTCTCCATTGACCTTTGCGAGCGTGGGTTTCGGGAACGAATCCAAGGCGATCAAAACATTCGACAATTTGCGCGCATGGGCCAGGTTCTCTGCTTCCGAGGCCTGCGCCTGCGCTTGCATCTCGCCGAGATCGGCGCCGGCGCAAAAAACACCTCCAGCGCCCGTCAGCTGCAGCATCCGCACCTCAGGGTTGCCGGCGCACTGCTCGAGCGCTGCGCCGAGCGCGCTGATGGTCGCGCCGTCAAGCGCGTTGCGTTTGTCCGGACGATTGAGGGTTACGTGACCCACGCCGCCGGAAACCGCCGTCGTGACCGGCGTGCCGCTGGTCACATGAGTTCAACGGCGATGGCGGTCGCTTCACCGCCGCCGATGCACAGGCTGGCGATGCCGCGCTTTTTCCCGCGAGCTTTCAGCGCATAGATCAACGTGGTCAGGATGCGTGCTCCGGTCGCACCGATGGGGTGCCCAAGGGCGCACGCACCGCCGTTGACGTTCACCTTGGCGTGCTCCAAAGACAGATCCTGCATCGCCGCCATCGGCACCACGGCAAAGGCTTCGTTGATCTCATAGAGATCGGCGTCTTTGGGCGACCAGTTCAGCTGCGCCAGTAACTTTTGTATCGCGCCGACAGGCGCCAGGGTGAACCATTCCGGTTCACGTGCAAAACTCGCGTAGCCCAGTATCCGCGCCAAGGGTTTTAAGTTCCTGGAGGCGGCAAATGATTCTCGCGCCAACACAACCGCCGCCGCTCCGTCGGAGATGGAAGAGGAACTCGCAGCGGTCACCGTGCCGTCCTTCTTGAAGGCGGGCTTGAGCGTGGGAATCTTGGCGACATCGAGCGTGAAGGGGGTTTCATCCTTGTCCACCACCACCTCGCCCTTGCGGGTCTTCGCGGTCACCGGTGCGATCTCGGATTTGAAGTCCCCTTGGTTGACGGCGGCGAGCGCACGGCGCACGGATTCGGCGGCAAAGTCATCCTGCGCCTGCCGGGTAAATGCGTACTTCTCGGAAGTCGTGTCGGCAAAGCAGCCCATGAGCTTCCCGTCCCAGGGACTTTGCAGGCCGTCGAAAAACATATGGTCCAAGACTTCCTGATTGCCCATTCGGTAGCCCGCACGGGCTTTCGGCAGCAAATAGGGCGCATTGCTCATGGATTCGATGCCGCCCGCCACCACCACTTGGGCGTTGCCGGCAAGAATCTGATCTGCCCCCTGCATGACGGCACGCATGGCGGATCCGCACATTTTATTGACTGTGGTGCTGGGGGTGCCCGTGGGCAAACCCGCGCCCAATGCAGCCTGGCGTGCCGGGGCCTGGCCAATACCGGCGGACAGGACACAGCCCATGATTACTTCGTCGATTTCGGACGCCTTCACGCCTGAGTCCGCCACAGCCGCCTTGATGGCGACGGCACCGAGTTCCGGCGCGCTGACTGTTGCGAAAGCGCCCTGAAAGGCGCCTACCGGCGTGCGCCGCGCACTCAATATGACGACAGGATCCGATTTCATGGTGCTTAGGTCCGTAATGATGGGAACTCAATATTATAGGCGCTGAGGCCACCTTCAAGGCGCAAGCGGATCCCCAACGGCCTGCGCAATGAGTTCGCGGCTTTTGGCCCGCGCCTCGTCGGCGCCCAGTACAGCGAGCACTTCGACCCGAATGGGTCGCGGGCGTATGGAGGAGGGATTGCCGGGAGGCATGACAGCACGCGTGCCGTGAATGGCGACAGCCACCACCGGCATCTGGGCCCGCGCCGCGATCGTGAAGGCACCCCCGAGGAACTTGCCGATCCGGCGATGCTCGTCGAAGGTCCCTTCCGGGAAAAACATCAAGGATTGGCCGGTGCCCGCCAGCTTCAACACGCGGCGTGCGTCCGTCGCGCCCTTGTGGCGGTCGAATCGTTCGACAAACTGCGAGCCGAGGCGCCGCAGCAACAGGCCGGCGAGGGGCGCGCGCATCATCTCCTTTTTGATGACGAAGGCAAATTCGGGGGGCAGTGCCGCGACGATGGCAATGGCATCGATGTAGCTGGCGTGATTCGCCACCACGACGCACGGCGTCTTTGGTAACCGTTCCAGGCCCTCCACCGAGAAGGGAATGCCTGACAGCCGCAAGAAAAGCCGCCCGACCGTGCCGGCCACCACGCGGCGCTGCCGCAGGCCGGGTAGAAACAGGTTGATTCCGAGCGCAGCCAATCCAAGGACCGTAAAGGTCACCAGACAGTAGGCAAGGTACGGGAAATTCGCGATTGCGGACTTCCCGGAATGCTTCACTTCTGTGATCTGGTTCTCCTTATGTTAATACTTAACTGTACTGTGATTCTGGTCACGCCGACCTCCCAGCACCCCTCGCATACTGAGGACTGATAGCGCGGACAGCACTATTTCGTGCGTAACCCTTCGCGAGAAACTATGGCGACGGCTCTCAAACGGACGGTTTATACACGCACCTCGGGCGCAGCGGTACCCGCTGTTCGCGAGGCGGCGGATCCCGCCTTGCAACGCTTTCTCGATGCTGTGTGGATGGAACGCGGTCTCTCAGCCAATACGCTCGCAGCGTACCGCGCTGACCTGACGGCCCTGGCCCGATGGCTCGAGGAGCGCGACAGCGCCCTGCTCAAGGCAACGCGCATTGAATTACTGGGTTTCATCGCGGCCCGCGTCGAGGGCGGATCCCGGCCCCGCTCGACTGCCCGGCAATTATCGAGTTTCCGCCGATTCTTCCGCTTCATGATGCGCGAGGGATTGATTTCGCAGGACCCGACCGCGCAGATTGCCATGCCGAAAATCGGCCGCTCGCTGCCCAAATCGCTGACCGAGGCCGAAGTGGATTCGCTGCTTGAGGCGCCCACGGTTTCCGATCCGTTGGGCCATCGCGACCGCACCATGCTCGAAGTGCTCTATGCGACGGGACTTCGGGTCTCCGAACTGGTCAGCCTCAAGCACAACCAAGTGAACTTGAATCAGGGCGTGATGCGCGTCGTCGGTAAAGGCAACCGCGAACGCTTGATCCCCTTGGGCGAAGAGGCGGTGAAGTGGCTGCAGCAGTTCATGCAGGGCCCGCGCGTCGAAATTCTGCTGGAGCGCCAGACGGACTATCTCTTCCCGACGCGCCGCGGCGACCGCATGACTCGCCAGGCGTTTTGGCACATCATCAAGCGCTATTCCAAAAAGGCCGGCGTCGAAAAAGAGTTGTCGCCGCATACCTTGCGCCACGCCTTTGCAACGCATTTGTTGAATCATGGCGCGGACCTGCGCGTGGTGCAGATGCTGTTGGGTCATAGCGACCTCTCGACAACCCAGATCTACACGCACGTCGCCCGCGAACGCCTCAAGGACCTGCACTCCCAGCATCATCCGCGCGGCTGAGCCCAAAGGCCGCGGCCGCGGCTCTGCTAGAATTGGCTGAACCTCCTTGCTCGATGGAGGTCTTATCTACCAAGTAAGTCCGGAGCCATTGCATGCGCATGATTGTCGCCCTCTTGTTGCTGTTGTCAGGCGCTGCCTCGAGCGTGCGCGCGGTCTCTGCGGAGCAACCGGCCGCCGACCCGCGCGTGGCGTTGCTCAAGCTGCTGCCGGCAGGATCCAAGCTCGATGACCTGCGGCCTTCGCCGATTGCCGGCATCTATGAATTCACGCAAGGCGCCGAGATCAGCTACATCACCGCCGACGGCAAGTATTTTATCGACGGCAATCTCTATGACATGAAATCGCGCGATAACCTCACCGAGGCGCTGCGCACGCATGCGCGCGTGGCCCTGATCAATTCGGTTCCCGAATCCGAGATGCTGATTTTCTCGCCGCCGAATCCGAAATACACCATTACCGTGTTCACCGACGTCGATTGCCAATATTGCCGGAAATTGCACAGTCAGATGGCCGAACTCAATCGCCTGGGGATTCGCGTTCGCTACATGTTCTTTCCGCGCACCGGTCCCGGAACCGAGAGCTGGAAGAAGGCCGAGGTGGTTTGGTGTTCATCCAACCGCAACGAAGCGCTGACCCGCGCGAAGGCCGGCGCCACGCTGGACATGAACAAGGTCTGCGCGCCGACACCGGTGAAGCGTGAATATGAGCTCGGCGAGAACATCGGGGTTCGCGGCACCCCCGCGATCATCACGGAAAGCGGCGACTATATTTCCGGCTATATGGAGCCGCGCGAATTGCTCGATCAACTCAAAGAGTCACAGGTCGCGAGGCGCTGACGCGGTGGCAGGGCGCTGAAGTGAAGGTCGGGCCGAAGCGAAGGCGCGGCTGAAGTGAAGGCGCGGCGCTGAACTGATGGAGCAACGCTGGAGATGGATTTCCGCTCTCATCATCGCCGTAGTGCTTGGCATCGCCTGGTGGTTGCGGCTGCGGCCAGTTCATCGGGCACCTGGACCAATCCCTTCGGCCGCGGAGTCGGCAGCGGCGCCGCTCAGGTCCCCATGGCCTGCCAGCATTCCGATCGCCGCCCCAGCGAACCCAAAGGCCGACGCTCATTACCATGAGATCGAGATTTGCGGTGTCGGCAAGGTCAAACTCGACGCGGATGATTGGACCGCCACCGGGAATTATCTCAATGCGCTGACCAGGAATTCGCGCCTGCGCTGGCTCTCCACACTGCGCAACAGCGATGCCTATCGCACCCGCGCCACGGGGCTTTACTTGGAGGGAATTTTCGATCGGGATTCGCCGCAGAAGGATCCGGAGGCTGCGCGGGACGAATTGGTGCAATTGGCGGTGGGGACGAAGGACCCGGCGGCTTTCGCTCTGGCCTACACCAAATGCATCAAGGGCTTCGAAGACTTTGCCTCCGACGGAGCCTGCCCGCAGCTCTCGATCGATGACTGGACTCGGGCCGATGCGGATAACGCGGTTCCCTGGCTGCAGCTGGCAGCCAAGGCGCGCCGCGAAAATGATGCCGCAGCCGAAGCGGCCGCGTTCGCGCAAGCGGCGCAGGCTCACCGCTACGAAACTTACAATTGGTCCTTGTTTTCATTTGCACAGTCGGCGATGCCCAACGATTTGACGGCGGCCGATCGGTGGATTCTGACCACGCAAATCATCGGCGTGGAAGCGGCCATGCCGATGCCCTATCTGCCGCTGTCTCAGTATTGTTCGCGCGACGCAGTCGCGGATGCCGCCGTTCACAAGCAATGCAACGCATTGGCCGAACTGATGGTGAACAAGGGCAGGACGCTGCTGGAGTTCGCCATGGGCAAGTCTCTTGGCGCCCGGGTCGGCTGGCCTGCGGAACGGGTGGATAAAATGACACAGGAATTGCATGCGTCAATGCAGGCACTCCAACAAATGAATGCGTCGGATCCCCAGCAAGAATGGAGTTGCGATAGCGTTGCGCGCGGTAACGCGTTCATGTCCCAGTGGGATGAATTGGGCGAGCGAGGTCTGGCGAGACAGGCAATCGAGCGTTCGGGCGAGACCATTGCAGCGCTGTCCCGCAAGTACGACGAGTGGATGGCGGCGGTGACGCGTGAGGCGCAGGCGCGCGCCCAGGGAGAAACGCCGGCGCCGCAGCCTTGACCGCCAAGCCTCAGCGCGGTCTACCAGAGCGTCACGCGCTGCTCCGGCACCAGGTACATCCTGTCGCCGGGCTTGACCGAAAACGCGCTGTAGAAACTCGGCATGTGCACGACCACGCCGTTGGTGCGGTATTTTTCCGGTGAATGCGGATCGGACTTCACGCCTGCGATCGTGCTCTCGTCGCGCCGCTTGCCCAACCAGCTTTGCGCAAATCCGATGTAGAAGCGTTGATCGGCCGTCATACCCTCGATGACGGGCGGCGTCCGGCCGTTGAGCGATGCGAGGTACGCCTTGTAGGCAATTTCGATGCCGGCGATGTCTGCGATGTTTTCGCCCAGTGTGAGCGCCCCATTGACGTGAAATCCCGGCACCGGCTCGAAGGCGTCGTACTCCTTGATCAGCAGTTCGGTCTGAGCCTTGAACTTGGCGTGATCCTCCGGGGTCCACCAGTCCCGTAGGTTGCCGTCGCTGTCGTACTGGCTGCCTTGATCGTCAAAGCCGTGGCTAATCTCGTGACCGATGGTTGCACCCGCCGAACCGTAGTTGAACGCATCGTCGGCCGCCGGATTGAATGCAGGCGGCTGCAGGATGCCTGCGGGGAAAACGATCTCGTTGACCGAGGGGTTGTAGTAGGCGTTGACCGTGGGCGCCGTCATGTTCCATTCGGTGCGATCAACCGGCCCCGCGAGCTGGACCAACTTGCGGTTCCTCTCGAACTGCTGTGCGCGTCGGACATTTCCGAGCAGATCATCCGGCGAAATTTGCAATGCACTGTAATCGCGCCAGTGATCCGGGTAGCCAATTTTCACGTTGATCTTGCGCAACTTCGCCTGCGCTTCCACCTTGGTGGCGGCACTCATCCAGGGCAGTTGATTGATGCTGGCCGAATAAGCCTTGAGCAGATTGCGCACCAGTTCATCGATGCGGGCCTTGGTCGCCGGAGGAAAGTACTTCGCGACATACAATTTTCCCGAGGCCTCGCCGACCAACCGGTCGACCAGCTGCGTGCCGCGCTTCCAGCGATCCGGCGCCTGCTGTGTGCCCTGCAGAACGCCCTGATTGAAGGCGAAGTCCTCGTCGACAAAGGCGCGCGACAGGAAGGGCGCACGGCTCGAGAGCACACGGTAGCGAAAATATGTGCTCCAGGTCGTTATCGGCGTGGATTCAATCAGACCCGATAAGCCTTGCAGGTAGTCCGGCTGACGTATCACCATCGTCGGCAGGGCGCTGCTGAGGCCTGCGGCGGTGAGGTAGCCATTCCAATCGATCGCGGGCGCCTCTTTTTCGAGCTGGGACAAGGTTTTCGGGTTGTAGGTTTTCTGCGCGTCGCGATTCGCCACCCGCGTCCACTGCAGCTTGGCCAGGGCCGTCTCCAGGGCGACGATTTTGTCGGCTTCTTTCCCCGCGCCGGCGTCGCCCAATAAGTGCAGCATTTTCTCGACGTGCTCGCGGTACTTGGTTCGAAATCCGACCAGCCGTGCATCGCCGCTCAAATAGTAATCGCGGTCGGGCAGCCCCAAACCGCTTTGAGTGATCCAGAATGCGTATTGGGTAGAGTGCTTGGAATCGGGCCGCACAGCGGTGGCGATGGGCGAGGCAATGCCGATGCGATCGAGTTGCCCCATCAACGGCCCGATGTCGCTTGCCCGCTTGATGCTCGCGGCGAGCTGCAGTTCCGCGTGCAGCGGTTTGATACCGAGCCGCTCAACCCGAGCCTCGTTCATGTAGCTCGAGTAGAGATCGCTCACCTTGCGTGCTTCGGGATCGCTGGAAATCTGACCCGCTTCGATCAAGTCGCGCTGCTGCAGCAGCGAGTGTTCGGTCATCATGGAATCGACGCCATATGAAGCGCGATCGGGCGGGATGGGCACGTCTCGGAGCCACGTGCCGTTGGCATACTGGAAAAGATCGTCCTGCGGACGAACCGTCTTGTCCATGTCGGCGGTCTGAATGCCGGAGATCGGCGCGGAGTCCGCGAGAGCCATCGATGTGTTGATCAAAACCGCTCCAATGGCGAGAGCGAAGAATGGCGATTTCACAACGAACTCCGGCTGCATGGATTGGGGACTCGGCATAGACTCAAGTATGGCGCAGGCGGTTGAATGCGCAAAGGCTTCAGAATAAGCGGGAGGCGGAATGTTTCATGCATTTGGCAGGTTGCTGCCGCTGTGCGCCGTTCTAGGGTTGTTCGTCCTGGCGTCGCCTTCCCGGGCCGCCGCCGCGCCCGACGCTCACGCCGCGCCCGAAGGTCGCGCCGCGCCCGAAGTTCGCACCGCGCCAAGCGTTCAGTCCGCGCCTGCGGCCCACGCTCTGATCAAGGAAGACCTCGAAGCATTCTTTGACGGGATCATTCCGCTGCAGCTCGAGCGCAGCGATGCCGCCGGCGCGACCGTGCTGGTCATGCGCGGCAACGACACGCTGCTGAGGAAAGGCTACGGTTTCAGTGATCTCAAGGCCAAGCAGCCGGTCGATCCTGAATCCACGATGTTTCGCCTCGCCTCCATATCGAAGCTATTTACCTGGACGGCAGCGATGCAACTGGTCGAGCAGGGCAAGCTCGATCTCGATGCCGATGTGAATCGCTATCTCGACTTTGACATCCGCGGCGACAGGCCCATCACGCTGCGCAACCTGATGACGCATACCACCGGTTTCGAAGAGACCGTGCGCGACATCATCGTCACCGATCCCAAGAAGTACTTGGCTTTGCGGGAGTTTCTCGTCCAGAACCAGCCGCACCGATTGTTCGCGCCCGGCACGGTGCCGGGATATTCGAACTACGCCGTCGGGCTGGGCAGCTACATCGTGCAGCGCGTGAGCGGTGAGCGCTTCGAGGACTATGTCGCGGCGCATGTGTTCGCCCCGCTCGGCATGACGCATTCGACCTTCTATCAACCGCCGCCGACGGCGCTGCAAGATCTGCCCTCGCAGGGCTATCCCTCGAATACACGTGAACCGGTGATCGGGTTCGAGTTGTTCAGCCCGGCGGGTGCCGGTGGGATCTCCTCATCGGCGGCAGATATGGGACGCTTCGGCCAGATGCTGCTCAATGGCGGTGAACTGGGCGGCCAGCGCATCCTGAAGCAGGACACCTTGGCCGAAATGTGGAAACCACAATTTCGCGCCAACGAGCAGCTGCCGCCGATTGGTCTGGGGTTCTATCAGGTGTGGCGGAATGATCTCAAATGGATCGGCCATCAAGGCGATCTGGTGGCGTTTCACAGCTTGTTTTTCGTCGAGCCCCAGCAAAAGCTGGTCTTGTTCATTTCCTACAATTCGGCCGGAACAGCGGGTAAGGCGCGGCCCGAGTTGCTGAATGCGTTTTCCGATCGTTATTTCCCGGCCGAGCTGCAGCAGCCGTTCAGCGCGGCCGCGACGAGCCGCTTGAAGGATATCGAAGGCACGTATCAGGCCACGCGCCGTGCGGACAGCACCATACTCAGGCTCTTTGCGCTCTTGGGGCAGTCCCACGCGAAACTGGACAAGGATGGAGTGCTGCATATCGACAAGTCGAAGGACCTGCGCGGCCATCCTTTCGGCTGGAAACCGATCGGCCCCGACCTATGGCAGCAGGTCGACGATCAGGGCAAGCTGTTTGCAATCCGCGCCGCGGACGGCCGCATCGAGCGGCTCGCCGGCTCCTTTGCCGCGGCTCAACTGCAGCGCGTCCCCTGGTACGACCGGGACAAGTTCGTTTTTGTAATGCTGGCCGGCTGCTTTGCTGTCGGCATCAGCGTGTTGTTCAACCTCATGCTGCGATTGGCGCGGCGTTACGTGTTTCGCGCCTCGCAACCGGCTGCGCCGCCCAATCGGATCGCCTTGAGCGCATTGCCCAAGGCAACCATCATTTATTGGTTGTTGCTGCTGAGCACGCTCGCGGTGCTGTTCAGCCGCTTCGATGATGACTCACTGCCGCCAAGTTCGGCTTGGGACAAGTTCTTCCTCGCAAGCGATGGGCTATTCGTGATCGCCATCGTGTTGAGCGTGTTCGTCGTGCTGACGGCGGCGCGCGTATGGCGCCGCCCCGCCTCCAGAATCAGTCAGATCAAGTTCACGCTGGTCGCACTCGCGTGCGTATATTTTTCGTGGGGCGCCATCCACTGGCATCTCATCACGCCCATCCACCGGTTCTGATTCGCGCCGGCTTCAGCGCTCCAGCAGTTTGACCTTGTCCTGAACGCCTTCCCACTGCTTGGCATCGGGCGGAGCAGCCTTTTTTTCGCTGATGACCGGCCATTTCTTCGCAAGTTCGGCGTTGAGCTGCTTGAAATTTTCCTGGCCTGTCGGGATCTCTTCCTCGGAATAGATGGCCTCGACCGGACATTCGGGCTCGCACAGCGTGCAGTCGATACACTCATCCGGGTCGATGACCAGGAAATTCGGACCCTCGTGGAAGCAGTCGACGGGACAGACTTCCACACAGTCCATGTATTTGCATTTGATGCAGCTTTCGGTGACCACGAACGCCATGACTTACCCTTCTCGTACTCGGTTGGTTGGTAATCCTATTCTGCCACACCCGCAAAATGCGCAGGCGGCGCCGGCAGCGGCGTCGATCGAGCCGATCAAGTGGTCGACCGACTTTTCAATTCGGTGAAATGATGATCCTCGCGTCCCGCACTGCGGTCCGCAAAGTATCGCCGCAACGCATATTCGCCGCTGGCAAATGCCAATTCGGACCACGGGATCTGCGCTTCCTCGTACAGGGCGACTTCCAGGCTCTCGGGACCCGGCGCGAATTTCGGTTCGAGCAGTTTTGCGCGAAACATCACGTGAACCTGATTTGCCCGCGTCACATTGACGATCGCCAGCAGCGAGCCCACCTCGACCTCGGCCAGTGCCTCTTCCTGACACTCGCGCGCCGCCGCTTGCTGCATGGTCTCGCCGTTTTCCATGAATCCCGCCGGCACGGTCCAAAATCCAAGGCGCGGCTCGATCGCGCGCCGGCACAATAAAATCTTGTCCTGCCATTCAGGCACGCAGCCCAACACCAGCAGTGGATTCTTGTAGTGCACCATATTGCAGCTGGTGCATACAAAGCGCGGCAGATGATCCCCGGCGGGGATCTTGGATTCGACCGGAGAGCCGCAATTGCTGCAGAAATTCAAGATTGGTCCAATTGAAAAAAATCTGGTGCCCGAAGAGGGAATCGAACCCACACGGTGTCACCACCACCGGATTTTGAGTCCGGCGCGTCTACCAGTTCCGCCATTCGGGCATGCCAGGCCGCGCAGTATATGCGATTGC